>Ga0209671_1008005_pt1 | contig 11035 bp, 6 predicted proteins | sample WorMetHERISLAND2_2_FD_187401 | JGI IMG/M metagenome (GOLD analysis project Ga0209671, IMG submission 187401) | Marine gutless worms symbiont microbial communities from Max Planck institute for Marine Microbiology, Germany - Olavius geniculatus... | ecosystem: Host-associated > Annelida >...
CGCATATATCGCTTGGTCTGCATTCCCTTGGTAGTGCAGAAGCAAACATTGGGTGAGGTGGGAAGCTAAACGGTCATTTGATGGCAAGTTGTGTCAAGAATATTCCCGCCAGAAATTATTACAATCTGATAACTTTTCTTGAAGTTACAATCGAAAATGGTGGGGATTTTTTAGACACAATGTATATTGTGCAGTGAGACTGAGAGTATGTCATAATAAATCGCTGTGTATTTGGTATGGTATTATGCAATTTAAACCGGATCAATTGTTATGTCATGTGTTATTGAGTGGGTAACGTATTATTCTCGTTGCATTTGTATTTTGTATTGTTAGTGAACTGTTTCTCTCAAATCCTGATTCCTGATGATTCTGCTTTCTAGTGTTTCTCGTATTGGTTGCTTGACCAAGAAAAAACGATAACAAACTGTCGTTGGAATGTTGTTCAGTTGTTGAATCTAACTGATAATGCTTTGCGATCAGACTGGTAAAGGCTCATATCTGGCTGGTGGGCTGAGGTGTGAAAGAAGGTCGACAGAAGAATGCAATCTTTGACAGTGAGAGTATTGCCTTTGTAAGTTGTCCGTCCGTCTGTGGCGTTGACGTATCGTGGCTGTATAGACTTGGTTACTTGGAAAAAGGAAGTAGTTACATCGCGTACATAATTTTAGCTTGAGCTTTTCGCTCCTCTGAGTCACGGCATTGGCCACATGGTACTAGAACATTTTCAAATTTCAGTTATTTATTTATCTTCGGCGTAACGTAACTAAGTACATTTATAGAGCGCATAATGTCGACGAGATGCTCTCCGAGCCTGAAGCGAATCTGAGACAGCCGTATGACGTCACCCGGAAGCACGTTTGTAAACGAACTTAAAATACATATCGCGCATTGTTCGCGGCGACAGTCATGTGTACGCTGCTCTTGTGATCATATTTGCATGTATCGTATTGTGCGGAGGTTGACTCGAGTTGCTGATGAGCACGCTGCGACGTGATGTGATTACAATGATGTGACGACGCGCACGTGCATGCGTGTGAAAACTAGCATGCGAATACGAACGCCGACAGTTGGTGCATCACTAATCGACGTGAGAATGACCTCGGGGCGAACTGGTCCGTCTGCGACATGCAACTCACGTCACTTTGCTGTTTTTCGCGCGCACAGCCGACGGCGACGCTTACGAGAGATGCGCGTTGACCGTCTCGACTTCCGCTAAAGCTGCTGCCGCCGCCGTATATAACGCGGCGTATCTAGCCCGCGCAAGTAGTTGTCAGACCGTCGCGCCATTGCGAGTGGTCCAGCGTTCTACCCCGAGCGAACTGAACGGTGTCGTAGTTAACTCTGCTCAGCAGGTGCGTGCTTTGCAGCTGACATTTGTCTTCCGGTTGTGTTTTAACCTCTTGTAGTCTTTCTGACTGTTTTGTAGCTTATGTCACTACGTCCCTCAGGTTACTGAGAAAGTCTTGATCGGATTCTGGCGAAATTTTGCCCACTGTGCCCAGTAGTGATCTGGGAAATTGGCCGAATTGGGGTTCGATAATACGAGGAGTTCGTTAACTGTCAAAATCCGACAATGTCGCCTGCTTTTATTTTGCATCGATTTTCACTGCGTAATGCATTTTGAGTGGGACAGCAATACGTCCGTAATACTAGGTCTATAAAACGTCACGTTGTCGACGATGTTCCTGATGGCCATATTTCAAGATGTTTGTGCTGATGGCTTGAGCCACTAACGTCAAGGCGTTAAGAGCACTGTGTACGGAATAATAGTGAGTAGTGCAGCTTATTGGCGTTAGTGAAGTTGGGGATGATGATGTTGCCGAACATGAGGCTAACAGTCTTAACTGACATTCCGCAGGTGCGCAGCTAACTGCAGGTATACATGCTGGTTGCGCGCAGGTGCTCACAACGCACAACAGACTGTTGTCCATCGCATCCTTACTTCTCCGTCAGTCAGTCAATTAGGCTTACCTTACTGTCGTCATCTGTTTGACAACTGAGTGCGGCAGGTGGCTGATAATTGCGACAGTTTGTGCACGACAGACGTCCGACTGACCAGCAGTTTGCCTTGGCGACGACCAGCGTTCGCCATTGCTGTGCGTTGCCATGGCAATGAGACAACAGCTTCTGCAACTTGGATGCACCGCTATTCTGCTCACCATTGGTGTGTATTAGACTATGCATTGATAAAGTAGCTTCGGATACTGGCTTCAGATAATAGATAATTGGCATAAGGGCCGATTTTTATTCCTGTAGGTTTTCTCTGGAGAAAAAAAATAATTAATATAGTTCTATTGCAATTCTGCAATTTTTGGCGAATAAGATGCTTAGCCAAGCTCACGTTCGTTGTAGCGCTGTGTTAGAAAAGAATCCGCTGAAACAAAAAAATGATGTCACAATCGTTTATTGAAGACAGACGATTGATACTTGTAAGATAAAACACTTCTCTCGTGAATGTTTTATTTCACACGTTTTGTTTAGCTCTATTTCTTGACAGCCACTAAAGAAACAATTTTGGATAAATTATTTTTTTGGATTTTATCATTATGTAATTACATTTTTTACTTTGATCGTTGTCGACTGTAACCGTGAGAGTCTAGGCTACAACAGAACCATTAACAGAAATATACAGGCTTGCCGTGGATATGGATATCCATGGATCTATCCATGTGTGGATATGAGATTAAGGCCGTCCTGTGGATATATCCATGGATATTATGCTGGCGCATCTGCTAATTAAACTGAATACGTATATGCTCTGTCGCTTTTTAATTTTTTTCCTGTCTGTCGTTTTTAATCTTTATTTTTTTTCGTTTGATTATGCTATATGAATAATCAGTGACATCATCATGTCATTATTTAGTTAGCCAAAATTAATTTATTAGCATTATAGCAGCAACAGATCTTGATCTTCGGTGATTTAGTGTTGTTGGCTGGGCAACAAAAGATCCATTTGTGAATTTATTTTTTAATTGTTTTCGTCAAATGGTAACAAAATTGCAAACGTGTGTTCGAGGGCTGACCCATTTCTGACGCCATGTTTTACACTGGCTGAATGTCACTGACCGGATTAGGTTTCGGCTGTGCATTTGGGTAGCACAAATGTCAGTATACTGAGTATAGCATGGCTCCTGGATGCCTGAGCCCACAAACATCTCTGATTTGCAAATCACGGTCAACTACACGTTCCGCGGATCAGGATATCAGCCTACCTACTAGTCTATCTATTTGGAAGGCTCTTCCAAACATTCTTAACACACTTTTTGCCTTCTTTTTAGACTCCATCAAAAACATTTTCTATTCTCGTCCTACTAGCACGCCGAGCGCGTTCGAGCTTAGTACAGTTAACGCGATACATAAATTATTTAGTCACTCACAACTTTGATAGATTACGACGTATGTTTGGTGGTGGTGACGCAGCGCGGGTGACCGGTGGCCAAGGCCCAGAGAAATGTTACTTGGAGGTGGCGGCGGGTAACTGTAGCGAGCAGTTACAGCGCTGGTACTTTGACAATCGTACGGGACTGTGTCAGCCGTTCACATACACGGGCTGCGGAGGCAACGACAACAACTTCAACTCCACGGCGTACTGTTACCACGCCTGCAACGCTTCCACCGGTCAGTATCACATCAAATATGCCTATTTATAATGCCGCCGGCCTAGTAAACCCTATCACGGGTCTTGCCCGTCTGTCTGCACGTACGACCTCCCAGGCCTAACTGGAAAACAAAAAACGTATGAAAATTAGTGTGAACGTTTTACTGTTCAATAGGTAGCATGTTAGGGTTCGGATTCTGGTTAGAGTTGCACAGTTGCAGGCGGACGGCCACACAATATATCGGCACTGGGCTGATATATTTTTTAGTATAATATATGCTATCATGAATGGTCAAAGTGTCACGGTGCAGCAGATATAAAGATACAGTCAAATAGTGATTAAACGGATGAACAAACAAGCATATTTATTAACAATATGTTGAATATTAAATTTTTCTATAGATGTGCACCATGGTAGGTCGACAAAATCTCGTCCCTGTTTAGTAGCTGATGCGGATATGTGGGCCACAAACCGTCAGACTATGCGTAAAACACTAACAGGAGGCACAGAGTAACAGAGTGGGTGCTATTGGTCGATCTTTAATTTCTGTGAAAGTGTGTCGACTCGAGTACTGTCATGTCCGATGCCTTTTGAAGCGTTACACCACCGAGCCAACCGCTATAGATAACCAGGAAATTTGAACTCGCTAAGTGCTGTCTAATTATTATTATAAGCCTAAATCAAATTATGGCGCCATGAACACATTTCTTTCTAAGATCGCCGGTATACGTACGTGTGCATGTGCTGTATATACATTGTGCAGATGGCGGCCATTCGTACTCTATTGAGGATTCGGCGGAAAAACTGAAAAGCCAGCAGGTATAAGGCTTCCTTATATCATGATCGTCTACACCCGGCTTCGTCATCCGAACGAGCACGGTCAAATCAGTGGCGCCCCTTATTGACTGGATGCATGTCAAAACAAGTGAAAATTTTGCACGAAAGTGCAATATTTTTGCATAAAGTTTTCAAAAATTTTCTGGGAAAGGGGCTTTGCTCCAGCCCCTTCCAGACCCTACCCCCTACTCTTCCGCTTTTTTATTCCATATTTCTGGATTTGCCACTGTGTCAAATGGCTCAGAAATAATCTCGTACACTTTGCAAGATAAGTGCAAGATTTTTTAGCGCCGAAAGCGTTTATTTTTTTTGCAAACATCGCTACACGTGAAATAGTAACGAAAAACAGTAATACAACAGCACAACAGTATCATCTGTAATCATTCTATCACCTATGTTATTTCAGGTAGAAGGATCGCTCGGTGTCAAACAGTGATGTAATGTGTAAAGCTTATATTAGTAAGTGCTAGGAAAATTTTCAGAACACTAAAACATGGTCTTTAAAGGAAAAACAAACGTTTGTAAACGCTAAAATAAAAACTGTTTAAAAAATTTTTTACTTGCTGAGAAAACAGCGAAAAACTTTAGGGGTCTACTTTTTTGCCGCACCCTGTAGATCTAAATGCAAAATCTGCTATCTTTTTTGTCAGTAACACTTCGATTTTTTGTACGTAATTATTTCAAACTGCCGCCATTTTTACGTAGGCCGTTCAACGTTAGACAAAATTCCACAAACGTTAAAGTCGCGTCTTAATGAAAAGTTTGAAACAAGCTTTTATAAACGTTTATTGCAACCGTGGTGCAAAATGACAGGGTGTCGGCGACGGTGCAGAAACGACGCCGACAGATTTTAGCAGACAAAAACCGCCCCAGTTCACTACGCGCCAGCCGACGCTTATTCGCAACCAACCAGGTACACTCTATACAACAAGAATAAAACACAGTTTTTGCTGAGGTTTGTGCTTTCCGAGTGCTTTAGTAATTTCTATAACGCTTTTCTTCCGTATTTAGCATAGCCCACAATTCTGTAGTGAATTACCAGTATTTGTAAAAGTGGTTTTGGAAGTTGCATTGAGCACCTTGTGCCGCGTTCGTCATTGGTGTGGCTATTACTTTGTTGAAGGCACGGGACAGCAGCAGCAGCAGCAGCAACCACGTCATCCCGCAGCTGGCAGTCAAGACAATCGAGCGGTGAATAATTGTCTCACAGATTTCATAATTACTCCCAAATGTTGGTATTTATTAACCAATATCTGTGTAGCCTATTACATACAGTAGGACTACTTCAGTTATACGACAGTTCGGCGCAGTTGGCAGACGCTAATCAAGTCTGCATATAGGCCTAGATGTACGACAGTGGTACTTTTCAAACAATCCCGTGTCGGTACCCTTTGCAATCTGCCTTCGTCACCTACGAAACTGTGTGTGTGAAATGTTTCTGGTTTATCGATTTTTTTGGTTTTCTCATGCGTTAATTTTCCGTCCGATTTTCTGCAGCTGGCAAGTTAACTCGATAGTTGGAAACGTTTTATAATTTTGGCTTTCGAGTAACCAAGTTTTCGCAAAATCGACGGCTTTCTTGGCGAATGTTCGCTCTATGAACGTATGCTATATTTACTAACTGTTTTTGTTTCTGCTCACTGGAATTGTCGGTGTGTTTGGCCAGAAGCGACGAAGACGCGACGTGCGTCGTGAAGTTCGTCGTCGCAGAAAAACAAGCGTCGATCAGGTGGGAGAACTAACCATAGATGTAAAAACGTTTTATGTTTTTTTTTTATAAAAATGTAAAAAAGCATGTTTTTATGTTTTATGCTTTTTTGTTTTTATGTCGTGTTTTTGTTGTTGTTAAAACATAAAAGTACAAAATTACAAATACGTCGTATGATGCATTTCTTATAGATAAATGGTTGCGCTGTGATTTATGGCTTTGTTAGAGTTAGACGTACTCATTTCTTGGACAGAGCGAGTGTTTTGTAGCAGTATTATTGACTTTTTTGATTCGTATTGACAGTGTTTTTTACTTGAATGAATACTGTAGTTTAATGTTTTTATGCATGTTTTAAGACATTTTTATGTAAGTGAAAAACATGTTTTTTAATGTTTTCTATTTACAAATTAATGTTTTTAACATCTATGAAACTAACGCTTTCTCGGACCATGCGTCCAAGACGTGTGTAATTCCGCCTTTTATAGGATAGGCCGAGTAGGAGCATTGACAGTATTTCTTAAACTGTCATTTCTGACTTAAATGTTACCACACTGATACGTTTAAAAATAGGCTAAAATCTGCTGCGTACGGTCGTGCTTTTTGCAATGACAGGGTGACTTTCCCGCATTTGCAATTCTTCACTGTTACAGTGAATGACTTAACATAGGCCTACTGTGGATGATAAACCGTATAATAAATAAACAAATAAATGATAAGCGGAAAGCAAGGAATATGGTTATTAGTCAAACAGCGCAACCTGCGTCGATCGAGTCGAGCGGCTGCATTAAACAGCGACAGTGTGTTTGGAACTTTGGGTAGGATGCGAAGTATGACGTCAGAACGGAAGACGAATTCGACGAGTCTGCGCAGTGGAACGATGACTTGAGGGCGAAGACGTACACGCCCGTAGGACGACGCGGGGCGTCACACCGGTACGACGACGAGTACAGCGGCGGCGGCGGCGGCGCTGACTACTCGTACTACTACGACGCAGATGACGTTGGAAACAGTCTGCGTCAGCGGAGTCGCCGAGGTCGTGGTGACGTGGTGACTGAGTTGCTCGCTCAGATGCAGCTGACTTCTGCTCTGATGGAACGATTCGTCGCAGCGGCCACCACCAACCTACACAATACACCCACCGGCCGGCGCCGCCCCACACCCAAGAACGCCCACGACGTCGGTATGTCAGTCAAAAATCATGTGTGCCAGATTGAGTTCAACGGAAACGTGTTTTAAAAGGTTGTCTGGCGTCACCTGTCATAAAGGGATCACACAGTGTTTCCTGCTGTGACCTGACATAGGTGAACGTGCGCCACCTTAACTATAGCCAGGCAGACCGATACTCGATTTACCTACCCCGGAGAAATGGAAGGCTGAGTTGACCCAGGCGACTGGTTACATACCGAGATGGTTTACCTGCTTGCAGACAGTCACCCCTTGGTGTAGTAACGACTTCACTTTATCGGAAGTGGAGCTCAAGTCATCATACATCATTATCATAATTATATTCGTCCGAGATAACAGTTGACAGAGCGCAGCTTTTTACAATGCATGTTTCATTCTGATATTATTGTATATCACTTTTCGTAGCGGTTTGACTATATTTGCGAAACAATTATCTTGTATTGTGGAGATGGGTCAGTGCCGGCGACGACCTCGACGGCGCCACGGAAGACATCCCGAGCAGTGTCCGACTACTTTCGTGCGCGCCGACCGACGGCCGACACCGAGTCATTACGGACGGGGGCGAGCCGAAGTAGGCACCACCCACAGAAGAACAGCCGACGACGAGGAGACTTAGCCGCCCGAGAGCACGAGCGCAGACTGCTGCATGTCACGCTACTCGGCCGTCTGGAACGAGTTCCGCCAGACGACCGTCGCGGCGCCACACCGCAAGTTAGCGGGGCCGCGGGCACTGCACAGAAACCGGCAAAAGTTCGTCCTTCTCCGACTTCACGGAAGAACGACGCCAACGTCGACGACACCAGCGAAGTTCAGTCTGAACAACAGCAGCAACAACGGCTGAAGGTCAGCGCATCAAACACTACTCCGGGAGACCACCACGAAGAAGACCCCGACGACGACGACGACATTGAAATAATGGGCGATCGAATTCGCACGATCATCGCCGACCCCGACTCCTCGTTCACGTATGACAACATTTCCAACGACGACATGGTTTCCCTAGAAGAGATGATGTCGCAATCGTCACAGATCGGTACCATGAAGCTGGTCGACAGCGACGACGAGGTACTCCAGTCACGATCACATTTGATGCAGCATCGCACCAAGTCATTAGTTAGCAAAACTTCACACTTAACTGATCGGACCTTCATTATGCGCTTGTTTTATAAGGACAGCTATTAGACGATATTCAATCATTCAATCAGTCAATCGAAGTATTTTGTATAGCGCCTTCCACACAGTCCTAAGTGGCAGCGCTTAACAATTAAAGACACTAAACCTGAACAGTATAATAAATCGATAATAAAGTCTTGAAAGCTGTATGATAAAATCTAAAGTCCGTAGGCGACGCTAAAGAAAAGTGTTTTAAGATTACGTTTACATTACATTACATTAAGCACAACCGCTGCTCATACATGAAAAAATATTCTAATAATTTGTCTTTACTTTCAGTTTTTGGCCTATTTATCCAACTCGCACTCGTCAGTTTTATCCAATAAACGAAGATGTTGATGAACAGAAAGTGGCGAGCGCCGAGGCCGAAGACAAGCAATCAGAGTCTGCAGCGGCACAGCCTAGCGACGGTGACGTGATGGCGAAATTACCGCGAGAACAACAGCAGGTTGCCGGAGCACCTGACAACACGGAGTCGGCACAAACCGCTGCTGCTGATGCTGGCGACTCGGCTGCCAAAGCAATCTGAGGTAGGCCATAATCATCAGTCCGCAATGCTGTTTTTACCGCGGGCGATGCGGAAATAGTAATCCGCTAACTTTCGTGCATTCGTAACTTTGTCAAGAATAATATTAATCGATTTCGGGCGATTTTCAAAATTCCTTCTTTGGCCACTTCAGTAGTAAGTTTGATATAGAAACCACCGCGCCCAAAACACACCATAGATTTTTAGTGGCATATTGCATACTGTTGACAAAAAAACTTTAAAACTACGTTAGTCGCACTAATAGAGGCCGAACATGATGTTAAATACTAGAGGCAATAATATAACACGCGACAGTTACAGTGTTTGCAGTTTCATGACAACTATATCCGCATATTTTATGTTACAGATTCTCAAAGATGTCAACCTGAGGCAGAAAACGAAGACACTAAACGTCCGTAGCAACGCAACGCTATTATAGAGTATAGACCTATTGAGACATTTGCATATAGATATGGCGACATTTGCATATGGCATTTAGGCCTACGCCTGTTTGAACACCGTTCGTCTTAGCGTGACTTTTTCAATCAATAGTATCATCTTTTGGTTTTTAGCTTATAGTTTTATACAGCGCTTGTATGACATTTTTGTGTACAAGCTGTTTTTTTTCCGAATTCGTGATTTACATGTCAGCTGTTTGAAGTTTGCCAGAACTTTATCTGCGTTTATTGTTACTAGCGATTAGACCATCGTGGTTGTTATATCAACGTGCTTTAAGTTATTAACGAACGAATGAATAAAACATCTTCGTTGTGTGTTGCAGCAAATTGCTAGATTATCACATAAATACCAACTAAACTTTTGAAAAACGTATATGTAAAAAAATAAAAATTTTAGCAACACTATGGCAAAAGTGATTTCGTGCAACGAGTGTTCTTGTGTTCTTGGAAGTTCATTCAGATGAATATGGCGCAAATAGTTAGAAAGTTAATGTTTGGGGCTTTGGGCACAGCACGTATACTGTAGGCGTGGTGTATTGGTAACGCGTCTGATCCGACCAGCGAAGTTACTGTACGCCGGGCCCGGTTAATACTGCGATGGGTGACTGCCTGTGGGCAGGTAAACCATCTCGGGATGCAACCAACCGCCTAGGTCAACTCAGCCTTCCATCCCTCCGGGGTAGGTAAATCGAGTACCAGCCTATCTGGCTGGGGTTAAGGCGGGGCGCGTTCACCTCTGTCGGGTGGCAGGTAACACTGTGTGGTCCCATATGACAAGTGACGCTCCGTAGCTCTGAGATGGGTCCGCTCATTAGGAGCTATATGCGACCTTTAACCTTCTTTAACCTTTACTGGTTAATGCTGTGGTTTGGGTGACATTATCAACAGTGAGCGTAGTGCTGACAGACAGTCGCTTTTTGTTTTGAAAACCCTCGTAATATTAAGAAAAATAAAGTTTATTGGAGCTGTTCTGATAAGGCGTAAAAACGCGTTGAGGAATTAATCGCGATAAAAAATAAACGCCGTTGAAAATTCTAACGCAGTTGCAAAAAATATTTTGCAACAGCTTGCGTTTCTCTTTTAATGTTACGCCATTGTTTTAAGCATTGCAAAAAAGCATAAAAAAGCAAAAACCAGCAGACCTATCCAGTGGCTTCTATCCTTATACCTGGTGGGTGCAGCTTGCGTCCAGTGAAAAATAAGGGAAGTGGAGTTTTGTTAAGGGTGCAGATCAAAACATTCCCTATATTTTTACACCTTTAACAAAACTTCCTCCATAGAAGGGACAAATTCCAAAATGGAGGGGAAACTTGAGTTAGAAATTGGAAGGACCCTAAGCTCGATAGTGCGGGGGAGTTGCGCTTAATTCTGATTCCAGATTTGGGGGATAGAACCACTGGACCTTTCGAAACAGAACATTTAAAGCTAGAACGGCGCTAATGACACATAGTGAAGAAACATCCACGTCTGACATGGTTGTTTGTTCGGATTTTTACAGCTTAATTTCGCGCTCGAAACATGTAAAACAAGTAATTTAAGCAAAGCTCAC
>Ga0209671_1008006_pt1 | contig 11035 bp, 9 predicted proteins | sample WorMetHERISLAND2_2_FD_187401 | JGI IMG/M metagenome (GOLD analysis project Ga0209671, IMG submission 187401) | Marine gutless worms symbiont microbial communities from Max Planck institute for Marine Microbiology, Germany - Olavius geniculatus... | ecosystem: Host-associated > Annelida >...
ACATGATATAGCGTTTGTAGTGTTGACATTTTGAAACCCTTTTTGGATTAGTTTATAGTGTTTGTATTGTTTATTTATTATGTCTATAGTAAGCTTTAGCATTGAGTAAATATCTGCTCTTAAAGAAGACTGATATGTGATAGATCGTCTGTTGATGTTGTGTTCTGTAGCAACAGCCTGTTTGCCAGTGCAGACACTGCATATGTGTTAGCCTATTCAATCATCATGCTTACTACGGATTTGCATAGCTCTCAGGTACCACGGCCATTTTTCATCTTAGCATGAGCTTTACATCAACTAGATTATTGTGTTAACAGATCCCTTCCTGTGGCCTTATGTCACAGCCGATGTTTCTGCTGGTTCTGAATTGTTGCTATAACTATTATTACCACATCTTAGATTATTGGCTAAAAATCATCGATTTGATCAGTGTTAATACGGGTTAGGCTGGTTTGTGCAGTTAGAACTGAACATCTGACACAGTCTATGAGCCATGGTTATTACCTAGCCAGTAGCATTAAAATGCATATTTCTGCGGTATGCTAAAATTAGCTAGGAAAACACTTAATGTACAGCTGTATAAATCAGAACTATGTGAAGGTTAACATATACATATTAAATGGATCATAATTTTGTTGATGTTGCAGACTACTTTGTAGTTAACAAGTTGCAGTATAAATACTTTGAAAAATGCTTCACGTTAGATACCCATGCTGCATTGCATAGGTACGAAACAAGATGACAAAGCAGCAATATATCCGGATGAATCGCGGCATCAATGACAGCCGCGACCTTCCCGAGGAATATCTGAGTTCCATTTATGACGAGATTGCTGACAACGAGATAAAGATGAGGGTGACGTCTCAGGGTCGACCCGGCAAACCAGCGTCTGCAGCAAGTGAGTGGAACATGTGTCACATTCATCTAGAACTGAAAGTGTATCATATGCTGATGGTAGTGTACTAGTAAAATAAAAATGTTAACAGTAATAGCAAGGATGATGTTTATAAAACTGCCATTGCAAAAGTTTGTCTGGTACTTGTGACAAAGGTAGTAAGAGTGTTAGGTGCTCACCGTCCTTTGGACCCAGCTAATCTGGTTTAGAGTGACAGATTTATCTAACCTGGTAGCCATAATTCTATATCCACAGTTGCCATTTATTACTACTTAGCTGGAAGATATTCATTTTACCATCCCACTAAAAGTAGAAGACTGACTTAATCTATCTGGCTTTTTGCATACCGGACAGTCACCCATCTGGTTTCCGAGAACAAACCAAGAGGCCTTTGTAGTTTAGATAGTCAGTGAGTTTGAATGCAATATGTCTGGGCTCGGCATTTTGGCATGTTTATTTTTGTCTTTTTAAAAAATTTTTCTGTGCTTTTTGTAGTATTCTTTTAATTTTTCTGTTTTCTGTCTATCATGTGCTTCTTGTATGACTTAAGTAATAATAATAATAATAATAATAAGTGTTAATAATAATACAGCAGCTGGTTGTTGTTGTGGTAGACATGTTGAACGAGCGTCAAAGAAGGTTGCTGTACAATGTTGAGATGGAACAGATGGCTCAGACTGCCAAAGCACTGATGGAATCCGTCAGCCATGTTCAGTCCAACTTCACTAGTGCCACACACCTCGAGCACGTCCGGCCTATGTTCAAGGTTTTATATTCTTATGATCACTCAGTGTAGTGGTTAACATGTTGCATCTGATTATCAAAGTAATCGATGCTGGATTTGGTTCGTACTTGGATAGATGACCATGTAGTGGCAGATAGGTAATCATCTCGTTATGTAACCAGCCATCCAGGTCAACTCAGCCTGGCCATCCTTGGGTGCATTGAGTTCCAGTGAAAGCTGGACCGTAAACAGGCATGTGCATTGATCTTGCAGTGTAAACTGGTGTCTGTCTGAAATGAGAGGTATTATGTGGCTCAGGTAAGATATAACTGTTTACGTTTATGCAGAAAGAAAACATTGTATTCTAGAAGCTCTTTTGTTTACGTAGCAGACATGATTATTATTGTATGTGCTGTATCTACTTTATGTCCTGTAACTATTGCTCGATACGTGACCAGTATTGAGCCGGAGTTTATCAAGTGCTTCAATGATACATTGTGTGTGTTTAGTTGGCATGGACACCGCTGTTGGCTGCATTCAGTGTCGGACTCCAGGACTGCGATGATTCAGCAATTGCTACACTCTGTCTTGAAGGCATTCGCTGTGCACTTCGCATTGCCTGCATTTTCCACATGGAGGTGCGACTGAAATTATGTTCTGCAGTTTTCTTACACTCAGTTTAGTGTTTTTCATGATAATTTTAATTTTTACACTGTGCTTGTTAGCTCTGTTCGTTAATAGTCTTTTGTAAGATGAACTGTCTGTAGTCGCAACTGCCAGATACGAATAATCCAAAGTCCTCAGTACGATTGGTAGTGTGATCAAGTTGCATATGTCTCAAGCAGCTCTGCTTGTTGTAGAGGTTTTTTACAAGCATGATGCAAGGGTCGATTTCGCAGACTGGTGTTGTGAAGTACGATTTGCAGTTGGCTGGAATAAAGTACCATTCTGTGCGAATTGTAATCATTGTATCGTTTGTCGTATACGTTTCAGTTGGAGCGTGATGCTTACGTTCAAGCACTGTCACGGTTCACGCTGCTGTCGGCTACATCGCCCATCACCGAGATGAAAGCAAAGAACATAGACACTATTAAGACCTTGATTTCTGTGGCACATACTGACGGCAATTATCTGGGAAAGTCCTGGATGGAAGTACGTATTCTGTTTTACTTTTGTAATACAGGGTGGGCCAAAAACGTGGCACTTTACTTTTGTCTATATCTTTGCCAATTATTGACCGATTTTCAAAATTCTTTCACTGGCACACTCTGCAGACAATTTGCGATAACGTGATTATTATAGATCCCACGACACCATAAATGCGTCTCTACACTACATTGTGAAATATCAATGAAATATGCATACATAATGATAATAACAAACATTTTGGTAAAATTGAAAAAAAACACTTCAGACCAACATTACAGTGAATGGCCTGTATGACACCAAACTGTGTGGGTCTAACACAGTGTAGTGTCATACGGATCATTCATCGCAATGTTGGTTTGAATGTTGTTTTCATTTACCTAAATTTTTGTTATTATCGTTGGTTTTTGCTACATTGATTTTTCACAAGGTAGTGTAGAAACGCATTTACCATGTGGTGGGATATATAACAATTACATTATTGCTAATTGTCTTCAGAGTGTGCCAGTCAAAAATTTTTGAAAATCGATCAATAATTGGCGAAGATATGGACAAAAGTAAAGTGCCACGTTTTTTATGGCCCACAGTGTAGATAGGTGGAGTGTACTGAATGGGCCTCAAAGTGACACTTTTTATCTTTGTCAATATGATGTCACATAAGCTGCAAAATGTCAGATATTTATACTGTTTGAACAATTTCAACATTTTTTGCTATTAATTGCTTACAGTTTAAATGACTTCATTTAGTCAAAATCATTGTCTTATTTCCTTTGGAATGAAGCATTTCTGTGCTTGCAGGTTGTGAATAAGATAACTTTTGTCGTTAGTTTATTCAACTGTCATGATGAAATTACAAAAACAGAACTTGTTTACCATACGTCAGCAGGTGAAGAACGATGTCATTTAATCCGAGTTATACATTACATTACAATTTTAAGTGAAAAATGCTTAGCACTTGAGTTACTTTTATGAAAAAGTTGCAAATGTAATTCATCGAACCTAAAATAATAAAAGGGTTTCACTTTTTAGGCCCACCCTGTATCTTACATTGTTGTGTTTAAATGCTGATGGGCTTTTGGGGGGGCAGTGTTGAGACATATTGTACAATTATTGTCAACTTTTTGGCTTGAATTTGTCAATTAGTATAAATATTTAGTTGAAATTAATTTGATATGTTATTGTACTTAGTTCAGTGAATATGTGAATTGTTCGATGTGTATAGATCTTGAAGTGCATATCACAGCTTGAGTTGGCACAGTTAATTGGCACGTTTGTAAAAACACGCTACATTACCGGTCCAGCCAACCAGACCTCAGCTGGTCATCCTGTTGAAGCTTTCGACCCAGAAGGTAAGCTGTGATCTCGTTGTTGATTTACACTTTGTTGTGCTGTGCAGTCGTTCTGTGCATTGGTAATTGAAGTTATAGCTCTGTAACAGAAAGGGCATTCAGCTTGTAACAACTTTTTGCTTCAAAACTCCTTGTATAAAAATCATGGGGGAAACCGGCTAACCTGTGTTTTCCCTGCATATTGGCCATAACTCAGCATGCTGATGGTAAGGTGGCAAAACATTCTAGCTGTTGTTGATGATGTTTCAAGAAAGTTGAAAACAACTCGTTTCGCAGCCTCTTTATGCAGACTTTTCTCAGTGTTTTTAATGTTCTTCTTGTAAAGTCTGTTTGTAATCATCATGTGCTTTTTGCATTTCATTTTGAAATGGAATAAATATTAAGTAGCATTTCGAAGAACTCTGTAGTTTGTACTTAGGACGTTTTGTCATAGACAACCCTCGATACCCAGTATGATGTTTTGCTTTTCTGCCTTTGATGTGTGATATACTAGACAATGCTGCAGTGGTCGCAGCTTACACTATCGTTTGTGAATTTGGATGATAATAACAAGCTCCAGGCAGACTGGCTGCTTTTGTTCGTTTAGTTTGCTTCCAGGCTTACCAGCAGCTGTTTTGCATTGACCAACTGAAGAAAGTGGACTACTGCTATTGACCTGCCATTAAAACATTGATAGGTTGATAGATTGAGGGATAGCACGTTGTCACTGTAGTGTGTGCTGTAAGTAAATAAGTAAGTAATATAATCACCAACTAATTCGAGTGTTTGAAACAGTTCGTCGCTGCACAGGCACTGTATTTACTAGGAATATGATGGGGAACAGTCTAGTTCTCAGATGGGACTGGAAGACAGCCACGTTAGGTGAGGAGTTGACGTGTTCAAGCAGACTGTTCCAGACACAAGCAGTGGCGAGTGGCAACTGGAAAAGTTGATCACCGACGTTAGTGTGGTTGACTAGCGTGATGTTTATTGTGTTGTGACATGTAGTGATTGCTCGTGGAGGTCGAATTGACTCCAAGACGATGCAGCACTTGCAAGAGTCAATGGGAGAAACCAGTTCCCAGAGCGTTGTCGTCGCTGTCGATCGAATTTTCACCGGCTCTGTCAAGCTCGATGGAGATGCCATTGGTTTGTTTGTTCTTGTTTATCGTTGGCTTCATTAACTGTATGAAATATAACTGTAGTGCTTTATATGCACCTGATGATGTGTGTTGGGTAACGTGAAAGGCATCTATTCTATTGAAAGGTTTGCTCTGGGAATTCTCGTACATTCACTTTTCATGAATCTAGTCCATCGTATGTAACTGTTCAACGAAAGTCTGAATGAATAGTCATAGTGTTAGAAATCATCGTCATAGTGCTGGTGGTCACAGTTACGAGTCTTGGTGCATTGTTATGCATGACTTTTGCAAGATATCAATACGCTGCATGTTTTCTGGTTTCAGGTGGCTTATAAATGATATTGTTAATGGACTGTTTGGTTCATCAAGTTAAACATCTGTTTTGTTTGTATATCTGAGTTTGTAGTGTTTTTGGTTTGTAGTGGAGTTTGTTCGGGCATTGTGTGTGATATCGATGGAAGAGTTGTCACATCCGTCGCATGCACGCATGTTCAGCTTGCAGAAAATTGTCGAGATTTCGTACTACAACATGGGACGTATTCGCCTGCAGTGGTCTCGGATCTGGCAGGTTATTGGAGAACACTTCAACAAGGTATGTTGTTTGTCTTCGTTAGGTTTTTCTGTTTTTATGCTCTGCGTCATCTGCATTATACCTTTGCCTTCACTGAGCCAGAGGCATTATTTTTTCCTCCTGTTCTGTCTGTGCATCTGTGTGTCCATTCCAGTGTCTGTCTGCAATGTTTTTTGTTGATGTCTTATATGCTCCAGCAGTCATACTCATCTATTGTGTTTTAGTTTGTCATGACTTGTGATTTTATTTTTGGTTTTTGCAGTTTATACTTAGATTATGTTAAGAGTCCCCTAGTGTAATGTAAAATGTACTGTGTGCATTGATTAGTACTTGGTGTACTTGCCATAGTGCATTTGTGACATGAATTGTGTGTGGTGTCAAGCCAAGTATTGGGCAATGTCCTTAAATGTGTACAAGCCAGAACCTTACTGCTTGGCAACTAGTTATTCCCAATGATTGATTTCATTCTTACTGTAATGTGCGGAAAGTTTTTCTGGCTGTCTGTCATCTGTCATACCTATCTGGCGCCTTCTGTGGCATTTGAGTCCTTGGGCCTTAGATACATGCACCCCACCTTCCCCCCACTACTCCTCACAGGCAGCCTCGGGGTGGAGGGTTAAGTTGCTGGTTAACGGAGTGGACCCACCCACTCGTAGGCTGGGAAATTTTCTAGTTAACATATTCTATTGTGGCTGTCTGTAAACAAGTTACTACTCTTGATGTCATTTTGGACAATAACCTTCCTTTGAATATCACAAATACCTGTGTGACAGTAGTATGTGTGTTGAGTTCTAAGCACGAGACTACTAAAATACTGCAGTATACTAATAGTGTTGTATGTAGTGGCCGCGCATTGGGTTGTGTTGTTATTGACAGTGGTTGGTTTGATGCGTGTGACTAAATAGTACAGCATGCAAAATATCTTTATAGGTCGGTTGCAATCCAAATGAAGACATAGCGTTCTTTGCTGTTGATTCCCTTCGGCAGTTGTCGATGAAGTTTCTTGAGAAGGGAGAATTTGCAAATTTTCGCTTCCAGAAAGACTTCCTTCGGCCGTTTGAATACATCATGAAGACAAATCGGTAATTGGTTTTAATACTGTGAGTTGAAATGATTTTGTGCTGCGACTTGTGATAAATTTTGCTTGTAAATTAATACATTGATATGTTTATGGTTATTAGTATGAGTGCCATGTACAGCACTATATTTACACATCAATTCTGCACTTCTCTCTATGTATGTAGCACCATGGAATGGCATTGGATATTGGATGTGTATGAATTAATGCAATTACAGTGATTACTGAAGAACAGTTGCAGTCTTTTAGTCCAATAAAATGCTAATTTGTGCGATAAAAAGGTGTTTGATGTGGTAATTTTTCTGCAACAGGTCACCGACTATTCGAGACATGGTTGTACGCTGTGTTGCTCAAATGGTGAACTCTCAGGCACATAACATTCGTTCTGGCTGGAAGAACATTTTTAGTGTTTTCCGGCTGGCTGCATCCGACCACGACGAAGGGACCGTGGAGCTGGCATTCCAGACAACAGGAAAAATCATCTGTATGTTAATCACTCTCTGACAATGTTGTGAAGTTTACGTTTCGAATATGGCAGTAATTGGCATGGTAGTGCTTAAAAAGGTTTTAAAAGGAACCTGTCTTGAAGCAGTGGAGTGTCTCCTGCCATATAGGATCACTATCACCCAACATGAGTGACTGTGCCCCACCTTAATCCTAGTCTGGCAGGCCTGCACTGAATTTGCCTATTTTTTTTAGAGATATTGAGGTCTGAGGTGACCTGGGTGGTGGGTTATATACAGACTTGGTTTACATGTTTATGTGAGTACTAATCACTTGATGAGTGACCTGACTTTGAATGAAACCCCTTACCTCTTGACCATAAGTCCGACACCCTAATGTTGTCACTGTTGTCACGGTGTCGTGTGATGAATCATGTCGTATGTTTACAGCGAGCATCTTTGAGAGGTATTTCCTGGCTGTGATCGACTCATTCCAGGACGCCATCAAATGCCTCTCGGAGTTTGCATGCAACGCTGCATTCCCGGACACCAGCATGGAAGCAATCCGGCTCATTCGCCAGTGTGCTAAATACATTGCAGACCGGCCTCAGGTTGACGTATTTGTGTTAGTGTGTTCTAGTTGACATATTAACAAACGTGTTAAAACGTTGAGGGATAACTGTGATCGAGAAGTTAGCATTGTTAAAGAATTTATCACTTTGACTAAAAATTACTTTGCAACAGCTTCTTTTTTTATGGCTGCCTGATGAAGCTAGGTAGCTATAGCCTTAGCAGCATCTGCAGAAATTGTGGTTGCAGCATGTAGGCCAGTGTTCAGCATAAAAAATCATGCCTATTGACAATAGACACCAGAATATATGTGTTCAAAAAACTGCGACTAATGCAGGATTAGCACAGTTGATTAATTTTACAATTAATGGCATTAATGGCCTCTTTAAAACCCACTGCTTTCAGCAGGCCTACAGCTCCGCATAACGGCTTAGCCAAGTGCCTCAGATTCGGCCACTGGCTGACATTGTGCACTTTAAATATGCACTTACTTACTTACTGTATCTTGGACAACTCTATGGGTTACTGCTATTAAAGGTGCTGCCTGTTCATAGAGCCCTTAATTGGGTTTAACCCTCACCAGAGCCGAAAAGGGGGTGAACTCCCACACAATGGATCTATACGAAATCATCCTCTTTGTTGAAAATTGAAAGGCATTACATTTTGGTACTGTAACTGACTTTTATCTTTGGTTTTTTGTATAGATACAAAACAGTGACTTGAGCTGACTGTTGTTCCAGGTGTTTCAGGATTACACTGGTGATCAGGAACAGATTATGAACGTGCTGGAAACAGATCGTTTGTGGGTTCGGGGCTGGTTCCCGGTACTGATAGAGCTTTCGTGTATCATCAACCGATGCAAGCTAGATGTCAGAACCAGGTTTGTACTGTCTCTGGTGATATAGGTTTTAATGTTTGACTTTGAATGTAACACAGTGGTGCTGCAATATTCAGTCACATTTAAAATTGAGAAGTCGACAGTTTGACTTCATTTCTGTTTGTTGCTGTGTAACAACTTCATGCAGGTTTTTCTGCATTACTTTGCCTTCATCACCAAGATAAATAATGTGGTTCTGGTATAAAATGAAAAAGGTAACAGTAGCTTGTGCGTAAGATGTGATCTACCATCTGTATTCTTGCACATGAGTCGTGAGCTCATTGTCAGCTTAAGACCAGAAAGCAGAGAGGAACAGCAAGTCAGTAAGTAAAATTTGACTTGTTGTTAATTAACCTCTAATGAGCAACGGGCAATGCTGATGGCGCCTCACAGCGTAATAAATTGTTCGTTTGGTTTGTGCCGTGTCGGCATGCAAGTGACAGTATTGTAATATGCCGGCAAATTACAAGGACCAAGTATTTCGTGATTGACACTGACTGTGTGTACAGAGGCCTCACTGTGATGTTTGAAATACTGAAGACGTACGGCGATACGTTCTTACCTCACTGGTGGAATGACATCTTCAAGATTATCTTCCGTATTTTTGACAACATGAAGCATCCGGAATCTCAGTATGAGGTAGTATTAATTGGATCATTTTGTGAGCAACAGTTGGTTTTCTAATAATTGTGTACTTTGCACATTTTTCTTCATGTGTCAGTTAAATCACTAATTACCATGATGTTATGCTAGTATTTTTACCTAATGAGCCTAACACATGTACACCTTGTCTCAAAAAATATCATTCAAAATTGTTTTTGGCATAACTTTGTCAAATTTCCGCCAACTTTGATAATTTTTGGCTCAAAAATGGCCAAGATGATATTATTATGTACGGCGGGTGCACTCATTTACCATCTCACCTAATTTATGTCAATGCACTACCATGTGAAACACGTATTCCAAATTGTTACATTGCGCAGCGATTATTTGTATCAGATGGCTCACCTTTGCATCATCAATTCGACAGAAGATGCGACATGGTTTAATAATTTTGAGGTATTAAGTATTTTATGCTGAAAACAGCAGACAACAAAGTAACTGGCTGATGAGCTTAAAACACGTCTAATCGATGAGTGAATGCATTTGATCAGTCGATCATTGATTCTGCTATTAGCCATTGGCGTTGCATATAAGCCATTGCGTCTTTGTATGCGGAGCACACTTTGGCGTAAATTCTAATTTGCAAGCGAGTTGTTATACAAACTTACAATTCTGTTAAATAATTCACATTTTAGTGTATTTTGTGCCTAATTAACTCATTACAGCATTTCCTTGAGACAACAACTCAGCATTGTGCAACAATTTGGAGCATCTATGTTTCACATGTCAGTGCATTGACATAAATTAGGTAACTGCATCATCTTAGCCATCAACGTGCCAAAAATTATTAAAGTTGGTAAAAATCTGACAAAGTTGTGACAAAAACAATTTTGACTGTTTTTTTTATGAGACACGATGTAGTTGTGTTGACTGTTGAGCATCTTGGTCATACCCCGAATAAAATAAGCATGTGTCTAACTCCAGTAACTAATTATTGGTGAAAATGGCCATTAAAAGATTGTATTTCTGTGATGCAGTCTACTACTTTAGTTTCTTATTATATGACTTTGTTTGACTTTTGACTAGTGTTAGTTGTATTCAGTTGAAAGTACCAGTATTTTGTTCACAAATTTTGAATACTGTAAGTACTGTTGATTATTCTTCGTAGAAAGCCGAATGGATGACAACTACCTGCAATCATGCGCTCTATGCAATTGTCGACGTTTTTACTCAATACTACGATGTTCTGTCTGGCGTGCTGTCGGTACAACTTTATGAACAGCTCAAGTGGTGTGTCCAGCAAGGTGTGTCTGCGTGCTTTTTCCTGAAAATTAAATATGAATGATCTGTTTATTGTTGCTGTATTTTTTTACGCGCGAAAGCAGCTATGCTTTCAGCGCGTCTTAACCATCGCAATTCTGTCCGTCTGTCTGTCTGTCACACGGGTGGATCAGGCAAAAACGGTCCAAGCTAGAATCACCAAATTTTTACCGTCGGCTGCCCGGAAGACTCTAGTTTCAGGAACCGTAAAGCTTTTTCATAAATTCGAAGGGGGTCACCCCGAACGAGGGCGCTAAATGAGAGGGGGGTAGGCGAAATGTGCGATTTTCGGCCAAAAACTCGCTGTATCTCAGTAATGGTGCGAGATAAGGCCTAGG
>Ga0209671_1008008_pt1 | contig 11034 bp, 6 predicted proteins | sample WorMetHERISLAND2_2_FD_187401 | JGI IMG/M metagenome (GOLD analysis project Ga0209671, IMG submission 187401) | Marine gutless worms symbiont microbial communities from Max Planck institute for Marine Microbiology, Germany - Olavius geniculatus... | ecosystem: Host-associated > Annelida >...
GCTAACGCATGGCCGTCGCGTGCAGTACGGGAACGTCGTTGTGCAGCAGCCGTTATCAGCAGGCAGCGTCATTTCTGCAGCATGCGTTAGCGTCGCGGTAGTGCACATTTGTAATAAAGTTTTTGACTCAAAAGTTGGTTAATAGCAATTTTTTGTCACTGTTAAAGACAACTGAGGCAACTACAGCCTAAAAACCTATTTTTCTGCATTTCTGTTTTTTTGATGTGGCGTGAAGTAAGAATATGAATAGTGTTTTATTTTACACGGTAAAGTGGCGTCAGTATTCGGGCGAAGTGGACTATCAATATACTGTTATTTGGAGGTTGTTTTTTAACGTTGCCTACAAAAAATTATAAACATATGTTAAATTTTGTTAAAGTTATTAATCGAAACACTGTTAGCTATTTCACTTCGGATACAATAAAAATGGCATTTTTGATGACGTCATAATTACGTCAGTTCTACATAGTGACATGGCAATGTAAAGAGAAGGTATTTCAACAGTTTAATAATGTGAATATTCAGGACAACTCGTGTTAAAAATTGTGAAAATAGATTAAGGTTTGTCAAAGATATGTGGAAAAAAACCGTTGACTTTTTTTCCGGACACGGTGTAGTATACTACTACTACTACTACAGCTATAATGGTGAAGTTGCGTGGATGTTGGTAGCGGCTGCTGTCGTCAGAACAGAAAGCACAGAATTGTCGCCAGGAACTGGCTCAGGTCAAGAAAGATCTTCACAAGGCTCAGCAGGATGCCACCGAAAACAGACAGGTAGTTATAACAATATATACGCCTGTTTGAAGCAACGTCAGACCGTCCAGCGCCGAAACGGTAAGTCCGACTAGGGAGACAATTCAAAGAGTTGGAATTTTGCTCGTAGCAACGTCACGTGGCCCTAATGCAGTTGCATTAGCCTACGCAACACGCACAGTTTTAAACTTGGGTTAGTCGTCACATCATGCACGGTTGAGGGTTCACTTTAGCCACATAGATAATGCAACATTTTTTCTCTTTTTCATTATTTTTTCGTTCATTGATTTAACTTGTACTTTTGCAATTTCTGTGTTACACTTTTCTGTCTATTGCCAGTGGCGTTTGACCGCTGAGAAATAAAATATTACTTACTTACTTTTTTGAAAAGACAACAGGGTTGGATTTAAGCCCGACCAGGCTCTGTTTGGTCAAAGTTGGGGCGGCTATGCACCTAAATTTTCTGACATTAATGTACAAAAACTTACCCTGCATTCAGCGTTACAACTGTACACTGGTTTGCTTCCACGAATGACTTGAGGTACAGCTTTCTGAATTCGGGAGTTTTATATAGACCAGAGAATACACCAAGCGTACTTTTAAATGTGGGACCAGGAAATGTTGCACTGCTGTTCGACATTTTTTTGGCGGAACATGCTATGCCCGAATCTTCGTCTGACGGGCAAAGGTAAGATGAATGAAATTGTTGAGGGAATGTGGCTGAGGGAGGGAATATCGCATTGCATTGCAGTGGGCTGAAATGCTGGAGAAGGAATTTGCGAACGCGCTGGCGGTGAACAGTGAACTGGAAGCTGCAAAGAAAGCCGTCTCAGAAACTCTGCTGAAAACAACCAGCACGGTATAGCTGACGATGAATAGCTTACCGTTTGCAGTCTTGTCAGTCTTTGGCTTTGGCCTTAAAGGGTCGATTTTGGCCACAGACTCAACGCCAAAATCCTGGCGGACTGGCCTGTAGTAGCCTAGCTAGTAGGCCTACGAAATTCACTTCTTGCCTCCATTGAGTGGATATTTCATGGCACACTTTTCTTAGTGACTCACATTGGTACTACCCGTGACTGTTTACTTGAGAGAAATTATAGTTGATTTTTCGGTTTTCGATATCTCGATTCTTTGTGGATATATATTTATGATCAAAGTCTAAAGTTGTCTGAAATCGCGCCAAAATGTAAACGTCTTTTTGCTTTCTCAAATTTCAGGGATGTCCCTTTCCAAAAAAAGTTGTACCCGCATTGTCATGCCACCCTTGCAGCACGTCACGTGGAAAAGTTTCGTGAGGTTACTCCACTGGGCTACAGGTCAAAAGTAATCGGTGCACATACGCTAAATTTTAGCCAGTTTTTGAATGTTCGTTTTACAGATTGTTGGGGGACCCCCGTCTTCGGTGGGATGCACTTTTAACTTAGTTCTATTTTCTAGTAGTGCTATGTCAGTTTACAGTAAAGCTGTTGACAGTAAAACGCGTTGGTTTTCGTTGTGTTGTATTTTTGGTCTATTTCGTCAGTAAAATTTTTAGCCTGCGTCTAGCGGCAAAACCCTTAGATCTTCAACGGAACTTTGCTCCTAGCCCCTGCTTGGTACTTTTATCCCCAGACCTCTTCGTTTGCCCTACACATGGCAAATTTTGTGTGTTGGGTGTGTCAGTTGAATCGGCTGCGGACGCGGCTGGGGTCGGTGTTGAACGTAGCCGTCGTGCTGACAAGTGATGAGGCTGCGGATGCGATAGACGACAAACTGGTCGAGACAACCGTAGACTTCGTCAAGCAGAACGCCGTTCTTAACAACCAGCTCGAGGTAAACACTAATATCCCGTTTACACGGTGAAGCAAACGTGAAGCAAACTTAGAGCACATGTCGTGCACGTGTATATTGAATACGTTTGCTTCATGTTTGCTTCATCGTGTAAACGAGGTATAATAGTCAGCTCTCTCGAGTTACTAGCTTACTACAGTGTAGGTGGCTTGATAATGTAACGCTAGAACGTTTGACTTACGATTTTTAATTTATAAAGCAAGTAAATTTAATTTATAAAGCGCACAATGTCAGCGAGAAACTCACTGAATCTGAGGCGTGGTCGTGCGTTCAACTTCCGATCGGGTCGCTATCAAGTGGTTACTATCTGGATGGGTGACTGTCTGCGGACAGGTTAATTATCTCAGCATATAACCAACACCAAGGTCAACTCAGCCTTTCGTCCCTCCGGCCTGCTGGCTGGAATGACCGAATGAGGCGGGGCGCGTTCACCTGTTTTGGGTGGCAGCTGACACTGTGTAATTCCATACGGCAGATGACGCTCCGTAGCTCTGAGATGGGTTTTCTTTTAAGAGCTTTACACCACCTTCACTTTTTATCACTACAACTATATGACACATGGACAAACAGTTAGTTAGTTTATTGTCCTAGGGGGTGATGCTCTGCGTGTGGAAAAAGTTAATCACGGGCTGCAGAAAAGTAAGAACCTAATGTTGGGCCCATGCCCCATGCCTGCTATTAGCCCTCCTTGATTTTGTTTACATTTTTTTCGCGCGAAAGCAGCTATTGCTTTTAGCGTGTCTTAGCTATCGCAATTCTGTCTGTCCGTCTGTCTGTCCATCTGTCACACGGGTGGATCAGTCAAAAACGCTGCAAGTTAGGATCATTAAGTCTTCATCGTTGGCTGCCTGGTTTCAGGAACCGTAAAGCTTTTCCATAAATTCAAAGGGGGTCATCCCGAACAAGAGCGCTAAATCAGAGGGGGTGGGCAAAATTTGCGATTTTTGGCCAATAAGTCGCTGTATCTCAGTAACGGTGCGAGATAGGGCCTAGGTTACTATTAATCACTAATAGGAAGTCGTACACTGGCTTTTGATTCAGTGACTTTGAATGACTTTGAACGCCAAAATAAAGGGTTTTATGGATTTTTTTGGCGATTTCGGGCTGCAACACAAGTATATATCATGCACAAGGTGGCGCCATGCTACTATCGTTATGCGATCCAGGTAGAGAATTTGGTATTTGTATATTAACTTAGCGTGAACACTCCAATTTGTAGCTAAACTACTGAACCGGAACTGCTATAGGCTTTCGCGCGTCTCGTAAGCTCAAATTTCTTGTTTTATATGCCGACATACACTTGTTTCAATTCTCTCGTTTTTCTCGTTTAAAATATTTTTAATTTTTTTGAGATTGTGTGGTAGATTATACTAGCCACTTGGCGCTGATTATTATATTGCTGTATCGTGTATCGTATCATGCACGACGTGCATAAGCTTAGACCTTTCCAGAGACTTGAATCAGCTGCAGTTCAAACGTGCGTTGGAGTATAAAACTAATAACTTTTTCTCTTTACCTTTCTACTGCAGCGGTCAGTGGCGTTGTGGCAGGGCGAACAGGAGAGCATTTTTAGTTTGTTAAAAATTTTTATTTTTTTCCAAAATTTTTTTTTCCAAAATTACAAAATTTGAGGATGGAAGTCCTTGTTTTGAGAAATTTAGGGGCGGCAAAATAGAAATTTTGAGCACCTACAATCATATCTATTGGTGTTGGAAACTTGCATCTCTCTCTCGGAAAACTGCAATTTTTTGCCTCACCAGTTCCCAACATAGTGATCACCTGTATAACTAGAAGGCGCTCGTAAAAGTGCATATCTCTGCCAAGTGAAGTAATTTAAACATTATAACTACTGCTACTACTACTACTAACTACTACTACTACTACTACTACACTGTGACCATGTGTCTCTCTGGCACCGTTATGGAGATATGGCGCCTCAAAGATAATGGGGTTACGACCTTCACCTTTCGGGGTCACGTGACTTCATCGGTCACGTGATCATTCAACTGGCGGTGGTCGATTTCCTATGGGTGGTCCATTGCGACCATGCGTCTATCTGGTAGTGGCACCTTTATGGAGCTGTGGCGCCTCAAAGCACATGTACGCAGACACACGGAACGACGAACACATACAACGACGGACAGAACGACCAATCTCATAATCTCCTCCAATGTTCACTACGTTCACACTTGGCGGAGATAACTACGGTATGCATTATGTATGTAGGATTGTCGTCGGTCGCTGAGCGAGGCGGAGCAGCGGGAAGCGGCGATTGCAGCCAATTCACGCAAACTCAGGGACGAGCTGAAAACCAACCTGGTATATAGGCCTATGCTAATGCTATGCTTTGCCTGTATCCACAGTGACTTGTCCGAGTTACTCTAGACAACATGTGCTGAGTGAGTGAGTAGAGTTTTACGTCTTGACTTACTTGACTTATGCCTTGTCGTTGTCAGTGGAACATTTCTTTCAATCCGGCTCTGTCCTGTGCTCCATCTGCCTTCAGCTATAGGCTACTGTCACCTGCTGTTTACATATCTTTCTCCAAATCTCCTTTTCAGGTTTTTTGGTCTTTCTGTGGCTTTTTGGTGTCCATCACTGTAGTGCTTGCTTGGCACACCGCAGTTTTCTGCCTCCGACGACGCCGAGGTTATGTGATCGATGCTGTTTATTTGGCTGTTGGCTTGGTAGCAAGATTGCAGAAAAAGTTAAAGGTAGATTTGGCTGAAATTTTTACGGAAGGTTAGACGTAGCCCGATATAAAGTTCGCAAGATTTCGGTGGTGATTCATGTGAACGTCTGGCTTTAGAACTGGATTTTCGGATTTTTCACCATTTCCAGATAGGGCAAAACGTATGTTAGCATGATAACAGAAACAAGTTACAAGCGGATTTGGCTGAATTTTGTTTTTTTTTTGGGGGGGGGGTTCGATATGACACAGTCTGCAGCTGTTTAGAGTTTGGGGGAAACGGTGCTGCTATTTATTGACATAGCATTGGTGGAGGTTTGCACTGTTCCACTGCCCTTCTAGTTTTAATACATATCTGTTTATCAACGTCATTGGACCCGACAATTGCAGTGCGTTTTCCGGTGGACGACACAGGTTGGCGCAGGTACAGAACTGAAGGCTATTAACACGCTACTGAAGCGCCAGTCAGACATCGTGGGCGCCACAGTAACTCACCGGTCACTAGCGGACATCAAGGCTGCCATGCTGTCAATCATACAGTCACAGCTCGACTGGCAGCGCTCACTCGATGACATGTTTGAATTCTGCGGCGTCGACACTCGCATGACCGTTAGAGGCAAGGCTCTAAAGTTCTCCAAAAACCTAAGTCTAAAGCAACAGGGGTCTGTTGGGGCAAGTTTGAATGATAACTTAATAAATTGGCCATCATCAGTATAGCGAGTCGTAAAATTCTGTCCTGTCTGGATTACTGAAACATCGGAACTTTTTCTAGAAAGAGTTTACAAAAGATATTGTGATGTTGTTATTTTTTGCGCGCATTTTGATTATGATACAGTTTGGGCATGGTTATCGTTAGCTGTTCTGTTAGAGCTCGCGTGATCCTGGCATGTCTTGCTCTATTGTTTTTTTTTATATATATACATCTTTATTCACCACAACAGATGGTAGCGATTACAACATATTTACAATACAAACAAACAGAGGAAGAAAGAAAAAAAGGGGAAAAACACATATCAATAAACTGACAGATACTGTGTGATCAAACGTCCATTTCTAATTGACCGGTGTAAATTTATAACAACGTTTTTTTTTATCAAAACACTAGATAGCATAAAGTTAAATATACACTGTGCGTGCCTAATTACTTCGATATTGTTACCTCCACCGAGCAGGTTAGGTTATTTTGGGGTTTGTCAGTTTGTACCAAAAGTAACTAAAAAGTTATGAACGAATTTTGATGAATTTGTTGGGGGGTTGGTCATAGTGCACAAAGTAAGTGATTATACTGTTTAGCTGCATGTGATCCGAATTTTTTTTTGGTAAGTTCTGCGTCAGCATCCAGGATGCTTTGCCGCTAATAGGAGATCAGGCGTAAGTTGACTCTTTGCGGTGTATACACCGTGTCTCAGTAAAATATGTGCCACTTTTATTGTTGGAATAGCTCCATGAAACATTGGCCGTCATGCCAGAATCACGAAAAAAACTTGTCGTAAATGACTCTAGTTTTGGTTACCTTTTTTATTACTGTCGTTACACTACCTTGTGAAATGCAAAAGTGAAGTCGCAGTTTGGCTGTTGGTGTATATAGGAGCCAATTGTGAGTTGTAAGCAGTTTTTGATCAAATTTACGGAGACTGGAGGGTTGTTGAAAGACGCAGAGTGCGCACAAAACTTTATTTGTATACATGTACCTCCACTTTTAAATTTGTTCTATTGGGATTGCAAGCGATTGAAAACTGACATTGGTATTTTGCGTGAACAATAAGTCAAGAAAAATGATTCATTTTGTCCTGGAAAGTCAGGGAAAATACATTTTGCCGAGTAGTAGGAACCACGTTACTTACTTACTTATTGAGCGCAACAAATGATTGATGAAGTGATTGTGTGATGCAGCGCCGGCGCAGCACGTGCACGCGTTGTACACTCGCTGTGAAGAGTACAAGCAACAAGCGTTTCAACTGACCGAGAAGCTACAGCAGCAGCAGTACGAATGCAAAATGATGAAAGCCGAACTGGAGAACAGTTGTCAGCAACAACTGGCTGCACTGCGCGCCGACCGTGCGTCTCCCTTTCTCGCTTCACTTTTAGGCTAAAGATTTAAAGATTTAAAGGGTATAGCTTTTCATCGGAAACTCATCTTAAAGCTACGGAGTTTCATCTGCCATATGGGATCCAACAGTGTGATCCCATCTGCCACCTGCACACAGGTGAACGCGCCCCGCTTTAACCCGAGCTACACAGGCTGGTACTGGATTTATCTACAGGGATAGAAGGCTGAGTTCAGTGAGTTCACCTTGGTTTTGATTGTAAAAAATATATGCCGAGATGGTTTACCTGTTCACAGACAGTCACTCATTTTAGTAGCAACTATTTGATAGCGACCCGGCCAGAAGTCGAACCAACCACCTGGCAATCGCAGGTCCAATTTTCGACTGTTACATTACCAAACCACCTATTATCACTACTTTTATGACTGTTATCACTACTACTGCTGCTGCTGCTATCTTTGTTAGTTACTACGATAATTACACGTCACCATAGAGTCATAGTACTCGGTACAATACAGTACGAATGCTTCAAACGAGCGTGGAGGCATTGCACACGCATTTTTTCCAAATTTCCTCAATTATGTTTGTGCCAAAAGTTAGCAAAATCGAATGATATCTGGATGGGTGTAATGACGGGTGTATGGCGAGTGTATTGCGGGTGTATGCGGGTGTGATGTGGTCGGTAGATGAGGCGCAGTTGAAGGAAGTGAAGGAGGAATCGGTGAAAGTAGCCGCCAAAAAGCATGAGTCAGCGATGATCACAGAACAGTCAAAGATCATTGACCTCCAGACACTTATCGACAGCCGCGAGGAGGTCGGTCCGTCTGAGGCTGCAAAATAAATATAATGTCAGTCAACAACACCAAAACCAGTGCTATAGTCTAGCCGTGAATGTCAGTTCCTCATAATCTTTAGACATAAGGTCAACACTATTGTTTAGCAATATGTAGGCCTTTGCTGGTAACTTTCCGCCGACTCTAAAATGCACGATGCCTGTCAGAATTTTACTTTCGCGCATTTTTGTTTGTATTTTTAGTGTTTTGTCGCAAAATTCCCGGACGTGTACTTGTAGAACGGCACACTGCAGTGTTGGTTGTTTGGTTGGTGTGAATGAACGGCAGGAGTTGGAAGAGAAGGAAAATGAGATCGAGTTTTACAAAGACCAGGAACGAGTTCACCAGGAAGAGATATTGGCCTACCAGAAAGTCGAGGCAAGCAATCACAAACCGTTTTCACTGATAACGTGCGTATTGTAGTAATAATTTAGTAATAATTAACAGTAAACGGTGCTGTCATCATCGTATATAGTCACTTTGTTTGTCAGAAATTTGAGGTGCAACAGTGGTAAAACTGAATGTTATCGTTGCGTGTGCTACTAAGGCGGAGCTGCGTGAGGAGATGTTGGCGAAGGAGACGTCCAACTCGGAGAGTCTGGCGTGCGTGGAGGAATGTCTGCGGAAGAAGTTTGAGCAGGACTCGCAGTACTACAAGGACCAGATCAGTCGACTGGAGGCGACGGTCGCAGCGCATCACGAGCGACTGGGTCGAGTGCTGAAAGTTTCACGACGAGCTAAGCAGCAGCAGCAGGGTAACAGTGTCATATCTCGCCTATTTGTACTTGATGATGATGAGCTCTATAGCTTTTATTTTATATGCCCGTATCTGACCAATGTCTGTCTCCAGTCTGAAACTACAGTTAGGCTACATGTTTTGGCAGATTAGTCCATTTACTAATTTACTAGTTGGTGGCGTAGCATAGTGGCTAGAACGTTGGTCCTCGCCGGCGGACTTTCCTTATCCTGCGCTAGACTGATGGATGGCTGCTTGACCACTTTGTGGGTACGGCGTCCGCTATCAGTCAACCAACAAGGCAACTCAGCCTGCCATTCCTCCGGGGTCGGTTAAATGAGTAGTAACCCATTATATGGGTTACGGAAGGTGGGGACCTTTGTACAGCTGACTGGGCTGCCTGGCCGGCCGGTGCGCTAGCCTGTGTTTGCAGGCTGCACGCGGCGGCTGTGCAATCGGCGGCTCTGGTTTGTGACGAAAAGCGCATTAGAGGTGTACGTCGTATGCGACGATGCGCTATACAAATTGACAACCTTTAACCTTTTAACCTTCTAATAACCCTGGAACTGAACTGAAGAATGTTTTGCCAACCGTTGTTGAACATCTGGGTATAAATAATTTCAGTGGATGTCCACGTCATGTAATAGTCGCTTCAGAAATTTTTTTAAACTTTCAAAACGCAAAGATGTTGCAGGGATAAAAGAACTGTTTACTCTGCAGTGTTTTATGAGCGTAATATGATAATTGGTTGAAATTCTCTTTTTTCCGTGCTTTTGTTTTCGAGTATATGGGATATGCAGACGGACAGACGGATGGATAAAACTCGTATTGCGGCCTATCAGAACGCCGCACAATTAATGTTTACAAGAAAGCAGAGTGCTGGAATTGTACGGGATTTTTATTGATCAGTTTTCCGATGAGTATGCCAATGAAAAAATGGAAATCGGTGTTTAATTGGCGAAATTATGAAATGTGCCCTATACGTATCTTTTTGGGCTGACAGTTAAGCTGTACGTTTAAAGGTCGACTGTTTGTCGTCGTTGTCATCCGTCCGTCTGTCTGTCACGGATGTACTGTGGCTGAACGGTGCAAGATAAAGCTTAGGTTGCTATTAATCACTAAAAAATAGGAAGTGGCATACGCCCTTTGGGTGAAATGAAAATCATCAACCTTGGATGACCTTCAAGGTCAGTGACAACCAGTACGGTCGGCCTCACTCTAGCGGCAGCTGGGTTTTTTGTTTTTTTATTGTGTGTTTTATCTGTCTATATTGTGTCTCTGTTTCACCTAAGTGGTTTGATTCAAATGAATGAATGAACAAAACTTGCTGTCAGGCTATTTTTATGGGCCACCCGGTAGATAACGCAAATAGGTCTAATCTACGCGTATTATGACGTCAGAGTTAGATTCCATCTCTGTTTTTATTCGAAGCATTGGTAGTCACTGACCACAGGCGTAGTAGCATAGCTGATGGGCTATTCTCTTATGATATCGGTAACGTAATATCGGTGTATTTTCTTGACAGCTTAATTCTACTGCACTCTTAGGATTTAGGCGTGTTTTGTTGGTTTGCTTGTATATTTTAACAGACAGCGAGAAACCGCCATCTCACGTCGCCCAACTGGTCGACAAGCTCAAATCCGAAAACTCCAAACTGCATGCTGAAAATAAGTGAGTTACTTATTTGGATGTTGTAGAAGTGGATTTTCTTTTGAACAGCCGTTATTTTCACCGTGAACATTCAACGCTTATTATTCAAATAAAAACTGTTGTAAAAATGGGAAAAACATCAGTGCGTGTTTTCAAAAGGACCGCTTTTGAAATTTGTTGCGCGGCTGTTCCAGTGGGCCGCACAACGGGTCTTGTCCGTCTGTCAGTCTGTCTCTCTGTTCCGTACGGGCTTTTGACTCGAGGACGAAAAGGCCTCCAAAACCAAAATCATTGTGATGGTATATAGACGTGCCCCAAAGCTGGAGTAACCGGCACGCTCAGGGTGAGGGCCAAGGACTCAGAGCTTGGCTATACCTGTATATTAAGGCGCACGGCCGCACAGACAATGTATGTCTGCACCAGGCTCTAGGACCACAGCGTTTTCGCTTACAACTGTGCCAGTATGCCAAAACATCACCCATGGGGACAGTTT
>Ga0209671_1008009_pt1 | contig 11034 bp, 3 predicted proteins | sample WorMetHERISLAND2_2_FD_187401 | JGI IMG/M metagenome (GOLD analysis project Ga0209671, IMG submission 187401) | Marine gutless worms symbiont microbial communities from Max Planck institute for Marine Microbiology, Germany - Olavius geniculatus... | ecosystem: Host-associated > Annelida >...
TCTGAGTACCGGACGTTCCACAAATATTAGCACAAGGCATAGTCATGCGAGATCCAATACGAAGGCAACACGACTTCTTGAAATTAATGGCCATGTCTAATTGGGTGAGTTCGTGCTCACAAATTTTGAGTAACGAGTCTAATTGACAAACGGACGGCGCTAATAACAGAATGTCGTCTGCGTATAAAACAACAAAAATATGGCGTTCGTTATGACACAGCTTAGCAAGGTCATCTAAATGCACGGCAAAGAGAAATGGCGATAAGACTGAACCCTGTCGAACACCAAAACCAGTCTGAAACATATCGGACCACACAGTGAGCCATTTAACACATGAGTAACATCCGGACAGCCAAGTATCTAAAATGTTTAAGAGTTTATTTAGGCGTACGTATTGTCGTCGCCGCGCGTTTGTGGGGCTGTGCATTATAAATACCCGCTAGTTGCTGAAGCATGGCGCATGCAAAGCTGAGCTTGCAAGGGCCACAAAGAACTACAGAACTACGTTTATAAGGCTGTAAAAGGACAAAACACGGACCACAACGTCCACAAGCCCGTAAAGATTTTGCCAAAGGGCCGCATAAAAGGTCACTAAGCCGTCTTAACGGTCTTATATCACGGTGCTGGTGTGTCGAGCCGGCGGGCAGCGGATCAGCAGCTGGTCATTATTGCCCGAGTGCGGTTATCTGTTGCTCGTGCGCGCACTGCGAATTGTGCACGGCATTAATAAACCGGCTACAAAACGCAGCTCGTTCGTCGCGTATATTGGTCGTTATTAGTGACCGGCGTTCGATATAATTTCGCTGGCGTTATGTACTGGCGGTGCGTGCGTGCGTGCTTGCGGCCCGTTAGCTAGCGCGCGGTCACGAGGCTGTGTCGACCGCAAGTCGCCCGCCAGTCCACTCGCCGCCGCGATCATAATAAAATTTAATGGTCGGCCGGGTGTTATTTATTGTTTGTCGAAGCGGCTCGACGCGCTATGTTATCGTAATTACGGCCGAGCAGCCCGCGCTGGTCAGCGACACGTGAACTAATCCACGATTTGATTGATTGATTGCGTTCGTGCGCCGGGAGCCACGTTGTCATCGTGCTTTGATAAATTGGATTAGTGCCGAGGAGCTTTCTCTCGGTCAGCCGGGGATTGGCTGCTGCTGCTGCCGCCGCTGTTATCGAATGTTCTGACGCGTTCAGTTCATCCGATGTTTTACGCTCGCTGGAGCCGGCCGGGCGTCCTCATCCTCCCGCGGTCGGTCGCTCGGTTCTGTTTTCACTCAGATGTTCCTGATCGCCAGACGCCACTTAGCCGCACCACCGATGCGCTCGCCAGCTGCGTGACGCTCCGCTGAACTTCCACGCTAGGCCCCTACTGTTCATCGCCGGCTTACTTGTGCTATAGGCCTACGGTTACTTCCAGTTCCAGCAATACGAAGTTGGAAATGAATCACCAGTAGACATGCACGGCAGAATGCAGTAAATTATGACATGTTGAAAAAGCTCGCTGGTGAAGTGCAGCTCTGAAGAGTTGCAGCGGCAGAGACAGAGCAAAAGCAGACACAGTCTGAGCCGCACGGATATGCCAGCGAGAAGTAGAAGAGTAGGGAATTGCCGTATAATTAGCGCAATCAATCTTCGTTGACAAATACGAAAGTTTTTTGAGTGACGCATAGCTTTGCTGCGTTGTGCTGAGACGGTTGTATAATGCCAGCACAAACTTTCGGTATGACATCACGAGTTTTGAACACAGTGTAGATAAAAGAGCCCGCGAAATTACATGAAGCGTAGGCGTAGGCCCTATTATGCTGAATAAAGATGGCGTATTCCAAATAAAGGAAGTGACTTGTCTACGTTGCAGAACTATGAGAACCCCTACGTATTCGGAGAGTGGAAGAAGTCGGTGCGTTGAGATGGTAAGCACAGAGCGGCATCGCAAATGGCGTAGTAGCTGCTACTGGTAGATAAAATCAGTCGGGCTAGGCTTGTGCACTGTCAGATGATCAGTCGACGACGCACGACAACGAACGATCAATTGCAGGCAGTGTGGACCTGCGGGCGGTTCAGACGTCATCAGTCGCTAGGTGGAGCTAGCGACGCTCAGCAGCTGTAGCCTTCATCATCGAGGAAGAGGGAAAGGAGGGGGAGGGTCAGCGTCTTTGTTTGACTTGAGATGACGTTGACGTGACGTCATGCGGCAGTCGGCAGCTGCTGCAGTCGAATATTGCATTACCGCCACAATGCAGATGCAGCTATGAAAATATGTCGACTCGGTGCTGACATATTGTGCGGCCGTCCGCTTATAGAGCTGCACAGCTTTAATCCTAGCACTGAGCCGAAAGTACCACACCGGTTACTTTTTACGCGCGAGAGCTAGCATAGCTGTAGCGCGTATTAGCTATGGTAATTCTGTCTTGATGTCTTGGTGTCCGTCACGTCCCGGTACCGTTCCAAGACCAGGTGAGAGAGACTTCAGGTTTTCACCATATGATAGCTATAGTATTTCTTGACAAAATTTTATGCCGCTGGGTGAAGGGAGTCTCTACGAACGAGGGGGCGAAAAGGGGCACCCCCTTAAAAAGGCGTTTCTACCGCTATTGGCCGTCTAACGTGAAAATGGTTGCAGATAGGCACAAACATGCTGCTTATCACAACAAGCACTGGCGACGAGCTTCTTAGGAATATCAACATCGATGACCTTGAATGACTTTGAACTCTAAAAATAGGGGTTTTAGTGATTTTTTGGCGATTTTTGGCTGTAAAAGAGTCAATTGTGACGAAATGGACGGCTATGCTATATACCAAGATTACCTGCAAACAGGAACTGCTATAGGCTCTCGCGCGTCTCATGAGCATTAGCTCAGATTTCATGTCTTAAATGTTTACGCCATGTGTAACCCTTTTTGTTTTCGAGTTAGAAGCCCATGCGGGACGGAGAGGGACGGGACAGACGGACAGACAGAGGGACAGGCAAGACTCGTATTGCGGCTAGTTTTGACGGTCGCACAACATCATTCATAACTGCACTAGATTAATTAGTATTCTGAATGGCATGACGATAGCGAGTATTCGGGAATACCAGGGCCGCTAAACTACTTTATTGATTTGATGTTATTGTGTTTGTGCCATTGTTCATCTCATTCTGGCGCGTCAAATTAATGGGTGTATAACGAGCCGCTTATAATACGTGCAGAAATGTCTGCTTGAAAATAAATCACGGAAACTTCTCACAGAAAGTTTGCGGAGGCACTGCAGGTCTAAAATAGAAACATCTGTGGTGCTTGTGATGACGTACTGCCGCTTTTCACATCTACGCACAACTCACAAACATCACAAACGGCCATTTGTCACGTCAATGAAACTAGGCTAACGGGTTGACCTCTTTCGTATTTTGGAGGCCGACTGAAAGAATGCTTTCAGTCGAAAACGAAAAAAAGAGCCCAAAGTGGCTTATTGCGACTCGGCCGAACTGATACCGAAAGTGAATAGTGTCAGACCCTGATGGCGTCGAAAGTTGAACCATGCATCTGACCCGATATCTTTCAGCCGTATTATTCCTCGCCTTGTGAGCCGGGAAATCACAGGCGCGCGGTAGCGCAGCCCTGTGTTAATGGCGACCGGCTAAGTCAATGGAGAATGGCAAAATTTGACCCCGCGTAGATCCGAACCCCCCCTTCCAACCGATCGATACAAAATTTGAAACAGGCGATTACGTCCGCGAGACGACCCCCTGTGCAAAATTTCGTGCAAATCCGTCCATTGGGGGCTTCTCGGCAAATGGGTGAAATATAACAAATTTTTTTCTAGTATATACCGGGTGGCGCAAAAAAACGTCCCGAACATTCGCATGCGTTATTCAGCCGAATGGTCAAAGTGAATCAACACAAAAACATTTTTGTAATGACCGAACATCAGCGAATATGTGCAGGAATTTTCGCCTAAAACACTTCTGTATTAGCTGCGATACATACAAACAAAATAGCGTCACACGCCGTAAAGCAATTTTTGCAAGCGGTTTATCATTTGCGTTGCCGCTCGTATGCAGGCTACGTCAAAACGTCACAGTAGGCCGAATCATCAGTAACTGATCAGCAGAAAAAGTGCTGAATCCGTCCTTTATTCTTCTTTGCCACTGACGTTATACGCTTTTTCCCACTGCTCTACGGCTTTTCTGATTCTGGCTGTCTGATGTCGAAGTCATGCCATTTGTCTGTGATAACATTCTGAAGATCTTTGAGTCGATGCAGCCAGCTTCCCTGGCTTACAAACATAGGGTTATTTCCTCAGCAAGTCTCTGCATCTGCCCTCTGCATTCTGGCTTTTTTAACTCAAGATCTCTGACATTTCGCTGACCACTGAACGCAAGAAGCGCATGATGTCGCCAAAAGTTGAACCTAAACCTAAACCCCGAGAGCGCCCTGATTGCGGTACGACTGCTTTCGGCTGAAACCATGTCTGCCGACAGTGCTCATTTCTCCGCATTTGGCGCCTATATTGAAACTGAATTTCAGTCGACATGCAGTGAGTCGACTCTAGTTATGTGTGTGATGTATTTTCGATTGACTTTTGCTGTGCATTAGTTCCTTACTAATACTTGTGCATAACGTCGGGACGAGCCACAACTGTTCATGTGCTTCTTGACACCATCATATATGTTATGGCACCTCGAGTGACATATTTATTTAGTAATTGACTCGCGAGATTTCTTGCATTTGGCGTTTGTTGACGAAAATTTGGAAAATATTAACACGATCTCTCTTTAAATCTCTGAGCTGAATGGCACCTTGAGACTTTTAGGTCATCTTCAAGGGCACGCCGCAAGCTAGTCCATTTAGCAGTCTGCAGTCCATACCTAAACGATACTAACCTAGTTTTCTTGCTGTAAACTGTCTGGTAGTCGACTGTGTTTAGAACTCAGGATTGTTGATGTGTGTGTTGCAGTCGTCGGCGCTCAACTGCAGCGACAAGTACCAGCTGCAGGCAAACAGCAGCAGCGCGCAGCACGAGGTACCAGCCTATCACTTCCGGTCCCTCACGGCGACGAAGACGACGAAGCGGTCGTGTGGCGGCGACTCACAGCGACGTTCTGTGTGCAGCGCTGTCGACGTGTCCACGCCAACGAGCTAATGCGGACACGACGCGATACGTCGTCGTCTGATCGTTAGTACCAACGTTAGATTAACTGACGTCAGTCCATCGATCGTTAATAGTCGACCGCGCGCGTTACTTTGCGAACACGCACTGGGGTCAGTCGTATAACCTATCCACATTGGAGGGGACCAACACCTGCGTGCCACGGGGTGGGTTTGGAAGGGGGCTTGCTCCTCCCCAGCCGATTAGGTGGTCTGAGGCAGCGTCATAAGCTTCCCAGCGGGATTTGGGGCTGAACCCCATTCGTCATAAATGATCTAAGAGTAGGCCTACTTTTGGTCTTGGTCTTGAAACGATTTTCCTGACGCAAAAATGTATTTTTACTCATGCACCTGAAAGTACGAAACAAAATCATCAATGCATATAGTTTATCCAATTGGGGTGACAAAGGCATCGATGTCTCCTCCCCAATTTGGGTGGAGGGTCATGCCCTGTCCCAATAGATTGACGTCCGTGCGTACATGTAGGCCGGTACGTGTGGGCTGCTACATTGACCGTCGTCTGTATATATTGCCGAGCAGTCCATGCTCAGTCATTTTCACTCAGTATATAATATAAGCTTACAGTACGTACTACATCGTACCGCGTGCCGAACGTTAGCGCGTATACATGTATATGGCTAGGGAGGGGCGTATAGCAGGTGTAGGCCTACGATGATAATAGAAGACGTCATTGTACATCAAACTGTACGTCAAGTATTTACACTGTCTTGTACCGCAGTGAAACGGCGTGCTGATATGAATTCAGCACCTATATGTGATGTTAATTGCTACCTTTAACCGCGCGCCATGTCGCACCCGCCATTGTATAATTAGGACCGCAGCTGCGCCATTCTGTACTTACTTACTTACTTACTTACGTACCACAGCGAAAATGGCAGTACCACTCATTAATTTTCGCCATTGCAATGTAGCTGTACACCGACGACATTGTTCGTCAACCGTTCATTATGTGATCACGTGTAGTACTTATGCGGTTGATAGTTTTGACCGTTTTGTTGTATTTTTGTCATCTGCGGCGGATCGTTCTTGGAGCTACGTGTATTACGAATACAGCGGATATTGTAAATTGTTGTTGCGTTGTCAGTTACTTTGTCTCTGTGTGCTGTCCGTGGTTTCTTAACACGCACATCATTGCACCGGCGCCTGCATATTCCATAAATCTAGAGCACAGAGCCGGCGGAAGGGCCCCCGTGCCCCTCAGCTGGGGGGCCTCGCGTATGCTCAGGGCCTCATGCTGGGTATGACGAAAATTTCTAGTTTTTAAAATATATTCAAAATATAAAATAACTAAACTTGTGGAAAGTTTGCCCAAAATGGACAAGTCTCTTACTTTTCATTAATGTATAGTAATCTGTGACGTATTGCGGCCTATTAGACTTTATTTTTACGCGCGATAGCAAAATGCTTCGCGCGTCTTAGCCATCGTTTAGGCGTCCGTCCGTCCGTCACACTGCGGTATTGTGTCAAAACGACGTAAGCTAGGATCACGAGATCTTCACTGTGGGCTGTCCCACGGTTTGTAGTTTATCGTGACAAAATTTCGTGTTTTTGGGTGAAGGGGTTCCCTTGAACGAGGGCGTCAAATAGGGCTACCCCCTAAAAGACGTCATTTTGCCATTATTGGCTCGTATAGTGTGAAAACGGTTGCAGATACACTGTAGGTACAGACATGCTGCTCAGGCTCAGGCTTTTTAGATTTATCAACGTCGATGACCTTGAACGACCCTGAAGTCTTTGAACCTCCTCCCAAAAAAGGGGGTTTTTGGTGAATTTTTCGCAATTTTTGGATGCAGTGCACATTTCAACACTGAATTGAAACAAAATGGCTAGAGATAGACCAAGACAACCTGCGTACGAAATTGTTAGCATTAAACGTAGATTTTAGCAGTCCAAGTCGCGACCCCCTAGGTTCAAGGAGGCCGGCGCAGGCGGGCGTCAAAGAGCTAACCTTTTAAAAAGTGGTTATTTTTCCGCAATTATCTCGTGTAGCGTGAAAACGGTTGCAGATAGACACATACATGCTGCTTATCATAACAAGCAGTAGTGACAAGCTTTTTATTGGTGTCAACGTCGATGACCTTGAATGACCTTAAACCCCCAAAATAAAGGTTTTTATTATTTTTTTGCGATTTCCGCTGTGACACACATAGTTTAAGATTGAATTGCGCCGAAATGACTGGGGATGAACCTGGACAACCTGCATGTGACATTTTAGCATAGAACGTACATTTTTAAAGAAATTAGGTTTCGATCTCTTAAATTCAAGGAGTTTTTCGTACGGAAGCCTCAAAATTAAGTACTCTTTCAAAATGCATTAATATCTTATTGCTGTAGGCATAGTTACAGAACCGCTGCTAGCGCGCGTCACATGAGCTTTGCTCAAATTACTTGTTTGCAAAAGCAACACAAATTGTATCTGATTTTTTGCGTTTCCAATTTTTTTAAAGTGGGAAAATTTGCGGCTTTCAGTAAACGTCCAAAAGCCAAAAGTGTTTTAGCTTCAGGGAGCTTCGCCCCCTGTCCTCTGACCAGGGGCTCTGCCCCAGACTCCCATTATAGGGGCCTCACACTTGTATTTGGGGAGGGGGTCCAACTCTAGCGCCGTCACTGCTATAGAGCGGAACGAAGAAAAGAGTTGAAGACGCGAAACTAGACTTAAAACAGCACAGTAAATGAAATTATCGTTCCAACAAATGATACAATATTTCATGTAATATATGATCAGTCAATCAATCAATCAATCTTTGTTTATTCACGGTAGGCACAATCTATATAGGGGACCTAGCCTACCTCTTAGCCCTAAGAAATGTTGTGAAAAAAATATTCAATTTACTCTGACTCAGCGCCGCCAGTCATAAAATTTAGGCTATATTAGCCGTCAGCAGATCGCCATGCATGTTAGATTTCGAATGAGTCATATTTGCATTAAGTTGTCTCAAGTGAACTTTTATGCCTCAGGTATAAGCCTACATGAGAGAGAGAAGAGAGAAAGACAAACCGTTACACGGCAGTGATAATGTCGACATTGTTTAACTTTGGTGCTAAATTCTCGTTTTCTATTTCCGTAAGGTGAAAAATTGAAAGTCGTGCACCTATTATAAAACATAGTACGTGTGCTTATTGGGTCGCGATGTATATTAGGGAAACTGCATCGCAATAAAAATCGGACGAGAACACCAGTGTGATGCAAGAACTGGCAATAAGTCTTTTTTAATTTTGCCGCAGACGCCTGAAGATTAACTGACAGGCTCGACTCTGTCATACTTGTCACCTAGACGTCGGTCGGGCGCCGGATAATATTGGAACTGCAGATCTAATTAGGTGGATTTAAAGTGGCGGGTAGCAGCTGTGGCCGGCGTCGACTGTCAATTTCAGTCGATGCCTGACTGCTAATTACCGTAAATAATGACGGACTGTGTCGACAGAACGAACGGACATTCTGGAGCTGCATGTGCACTATAGCCCTACGCCCATGCATGCACCCGACACCGTCGATATGAAACCGATGAAATCTGTCCGAAGGTTCTGCTGACTTTGATCACGATCCTGCAGAGCCTCCATTTTTCGGCTACTAAATTACCGCACACAGTCAACGTAAGTACAGACCTAAATGAGTAAAAGACATCAAAGGCTCGGATTTAACAGTTATAGTCAAGGGCGGCACCCCCATAGGAGCTGGGGAACATATCCCCTCACTTTTTTACACCCTGGAGGGGTCAAAGGGGTACATAAATTCACGACGATTTATACTATGTGTGTACATGTAATACAGATTTAACAAATAATGTAACAGTATTTAGGACAAGAAATTTGAGCTAATGCTCACGGGACGCGCGAAAGCCTATAGCAGTTCCTGTTCGTAAACTGTCAGTCTATCTTCAGCCATTTCGTCGCGACTTTTACGGGGGTACCGTTCTTTGATGCTCTCGTGCGCAGGTTTCCTTGAACCTAGAAAATCGAGACGAACCGTCGAAATCTAGGTTCAATGCTGAACATTTCATACGTAGCTTGTCCATGTCTATCTCAATTGGTTTCGGCGCAATTCGCTCTCGCAATGTGTCTCGCAGCCCGAAATCGCCAAAAAAATCCATAAAACCCCCTATTTTGGCGTTCAGGGTCATTCAAGGTCATTGAATTGGGCGCTAATCGAGAGCCAGTACAACTTCCTATTAGTAATTAATAGTAACCTAGGCCCTATCTCGCACCGTTACTGAGATACAGCGACTTATTGGCCAACAATCGCAAATTTTGACCACACCCTCTCATTTAGCGCCCTCGTTCGGGGTGACCCCCTTCGAATTTATGAAAAAGTTTTACGGTTTCTGAAACCATGGAGGTTAGAAGGCTGAGTCGACCTAGCTGGCAGGCTTCGCACCGAGATGGTTTATCTGCCCGCAGGCAGTCACCCATCTCAGTACTAACCGGGCCCGGCGTAGAGTAACTTCGTTTCAGCCGAAACCCGTTACCAACTACGCCACGCCACCAATGCCAGTTCCGTGGCGCCACCTTGTAAATGATATAGCCTTGTGTCGCAGCAAAAAATCCATAAAACCCCCTATTTTGGCGTTCAAGGTCATTCAAGGTCATTGAATTCGGCGCCAATCGAAAGCCAGTATACGATTTTCTATTAGTGATTAATAGTGACTTAGGCCTTAGGCCTATCTCGCACCGTTACTAAGATACAGCGAGTTAGTGGCCAAAAATCGCAAATTTTGACCACCCCCTCTCATTTAGGGCCCTCGTTCGGGGTGACCCCCTTCGAATTTATCGAAAAGCTTTACGGTTCCTGAAACTAGAGTCTTCCAGGCAGCCGACGGTGAAAATTTGGCAATTTCAGCTTGCAACGTTTTTACGCGCGAAAGCAGAATGCTTCGTGCGTCTTTGCCATCGTCTGGGCATCTGTCCTTCTGTCTGTCTGTCACACTCGTAAACTGCATCAAAACGGTGCAAGCTAGGATCACGAAATCTTCACTGTGGGGTGCCCCAGCTCTCTAGTTTATCGTGACAAAATTTCGTGCCACTGGGTGCAGGGGTTCCCCTCGAACGAGGGGTCAAAGAGGGGTACCCCCTAAAAAAGACGTCATTTTGCCGTTATTGGCTCGAATAATGTGAAAACGGTTGCAGATAGGTACATACGTACTGCTTATCATAACAAACGCTGGTGACAGGCTTTTTGGATTTATCAACATCGATGACCTTGAACGACCATGAACCCCTCAAAAAGAGGCTTTAGTGAATTTTTCGCAATTTTTGGATGCAGCGCACATTTCAACACTGAATTGCGACTAAATGGCTGGAGACAGACCAAGATAACCTGCGTATGAAATTTTCAGCATTCAACGTAGATTTTAGCAGTTTAAGTCCCGACCCCCTAGGTTCAAGGAAGCCGGTGCAGGCGGGCGTCAAAGACAGCTACCTCCTAAAAAGACGTCATTTTCCCGTTATTGGCTCGAATAATGTAAAAACGGTTGCAGACAGGTACATACATGCTTCTTATCATAACAAGCACTGGTGACAGGCTTTTGGATTTATCAACATCGATGACCTTGAACGACCTTGAACCCCTCAAAAAGGGGTTTTTAGTGAATTTTTTTGCACAATTTTGCGCTGCAACACGCATTTCAAGAGTGAATTGCGCCAAAATGGCTGGAGATAGACCAAGACAACTGCGTATGAAATTTTCAGCATTAAACATAGATTTCAGCAGTCCAAGTCCGGACGCTCTAGATTCAAGCGGGCCTGCACACGTGGGTGTCAACGAGAGGTACCCCTGTAAAAAGTGGTGATTTATACTCTGTGCTTGTCTAGCGTGTAAATAGTTGCAGATAGGCACAGCCATGCTGCTTATCATAACAAGCACTGATGAGGAGCTTCTTACGAATGTCAACAT
>Ga0209671_1008011_pt1 | contig 11033 bp, 6 predicted proteins | sample WorMetHERISLAND2_2_FD_187401 | JGI IMG/M metagenome (GOLD analysis project Ga0209671, IMG submission 187401) | Marine gutless worms symbiont microbial communities from Max Planck institute for Marine Microbiology, Germany - Olavius geniculatus... | ecosystem: Host-associated > Annelida >...
TCTACTCTAACACTACTACTAACCCTAAACACTAACCCTAAGTCTAACTTTATTCCTAGCCATAGTCATAATATTAATAATAAATTTTATTCCTTTACCTAAAACACTAGCACCAAAACACTAGCACCCTCTTGCGAATTTCTAAGTAAGTAAGTAAGTAAGTAAATGATTTATAAAGCGCCAAAGTCTCAGAAAGAATCAGGGCGCATAAAAAGAATCAGGGCGCAATCTTTGTATGATTTACATTTACATTTCATACGCAATCACTAATATCGACTACGAAAGCCTGGTTTAAACGATGAAAGCAAGCTGAATAAGCGGTAAAATAGCACAATAATAATTTACAGTATTAAGTGAAAAAAGAAAAAAAAGTATAAAATTGGTAGAGACAGGATTCGAACCTGCAACCTACAAAACACGAGGTCGATAGCTTACGCACTAGGCTACAGCTACAACGAAGAGTATCTCACTACAGACTTTATATAAACATTGTCCGAGTCCGCTGCATTAGCGTAAATTTCTTACTTAAAATTCGTTCAAGTACGTACTTCATATGACTTACTGGAATTGAATGAATTACTGGACGTTTTGATAGATAGGGTGCAGAATCGGTGTCAGAAAAAGCTGCCGTGTGGCTAATTTCTGTGATAGCCACACGGCCGCTGTGTGGCTAAGTTCCGCCTTACTTTTTTGTGCAGATACTCAGCTCATTATAAGTAAGTATGTAACAATTTATATAGTGCCAAAATCCCGCAGGAGTATAACGGTGCATTGGAGAGGGGCACCATATAAGGGCACAATAAGCAAACTGAAAATTGGACAAATTCGTTCTAAATCCTAAGAACAAGAGAGCTCAGGATTGATGCAAAGCTAGGAGGGTCCCTCAATATACTCACTGTGCAAGCAGTTATAAACAGTTTCTGCAAGTTTAGATCGCTATTTCAGACTTCATGATGGGGAACTTTTGCGATAGTGCCCCTGACACTTATGAATAACCGCAATGTTTACATTTTCTGTCACGCCGGCGAAACGTAAACAAATGTGTACTATCAACTGCGTACATTGACAATTTTCGCAGGGGTCGAATGGAGAACAGACATTTAGAGCAAACGAAAACGGCCTGCCAAGGCTGGCTAATATATAACAATTTAGGGATCTAGTAGCAATTCTGCCTATTTTCCGTATACTTTAATTTAACCGGCACGTAGATAATACGGAAAATAAAAGTTATAGCAAGAAACACACCCATTAAAAACAAATGAACTGTCCAACTGTTTGGACGGTTCCAAGATGGCGTGTGGGTTAGGTTGACAAAGAAAATTTTACTGAACAGAACCTTTGGGCATGGATAACAGTTTCACACAGTTTAACTCACGACATTTGCTAGCTATGTGTTGCAAAGCTTAGTCCACTAAAATGCGTGTATTTGTAAAAAGAAATGCACAAAATTTACGTACGATTTCGTGTAGGAAAATCAAGATGTCTGACGACCTTGTCCTCCCTCAGCAACTCTTAATCATATCCCCTATAATTATACTGTCAACTGAGATAAGATGCAATTATCATCGACCTTGGATGATCTTGAAAGTCTGTACTTCAAAAGGAACAGTACTTTAGGCTGTAACGCGTCTTCTCTAGCGACAGCTGGGCTTCTTATGTGTAACAGTCAGTTATAACTCAGTGTGTTACTTATTTATGTATTCTATTTTCACACTCAAATGTACTTTTCGTCCACGTTTTGGATACTCGAGTTCGACTTCCGTATATATTTTGTCGTTTGATGTCTGATGTGAAGAGTGAATGGTTTGGTTATTAACTTGTGAATTGTGGATATTTCATAGGCTAGGTCGGTGAAACATCATGGATGACTGGAAGTTAAGGGCTCGCGCTGTCGTAAAACTGGACAGAGAACACAACCCGTTCGTATCTCGCTGTATAGGCCTATTCTTGTGTTAAACGTGCTTGAACGATTAAAGCGTTGGCTGTTATTTAGGCGGATGCTATGAAATTTCAATTTTCTGGACTAAGCTAGTACTTTGTTTAATTTTAATTGTGTTTGCTATTTTTTCTACAAGAACATTGAGCACGTCTGGGGTTATTACAGTTAAGGTGCACAGGATAAACGGCTTGCTTACTTACGTTGTTGTTCAATATTGCGGCATCAGCATCACCACAGTGTGTATGTGGCTGGGTCATTCTGGGAAATTGCTTTGTTTTCGCTACCGGTAGTCAGACACTGGCCTTCAGGTGGTACAGTTGGCTAACCCTAGCAACAGCTGGGCTTCATGTGTCTTCCGACTTTAAGTTGAAGGAAGATTTATGTGTTGAACTATGCTAGTGAAAACATGCAATTGCAAATTGAAGCTGCCACTTGGCAAATACCATTGACAAATTGCATGATCAGCAATTCTGTCTACTACTGACTTAATTTGGAGCTTATTTTCAATATTTTTAAATCTCAGCTGTAAACTATGTGTATATATATTAGCTGGTGCACTGTGCAGGATTACACAGTTGATGAGTGGTGGTCAGTGTTTGGAGACAGAGAGTGGCAGTGATGATGATGATGATGATAGCTCTACACAGACTGCAGCCACTGCACTAGGCACATCAGTCACTTCACCATGCCATGGTCATGGCCAGCCAACTGGCAGTATGTCTACCTTCTGTCACATCTTGAAGCACATTCAATTTAATTTAAACTTGATTTTGACAAGTCAACACAAATAATGTATTGGCCAAAAGAAGATAAAAAGTGATTTGGTCGTTGGGCTATAATAATGTGAGGTTTTATCAGCTGATTTTTTTCTAGATTTTATGTGCAATATGCTGTACGTGTTTCAGCTTTCAGGATCAGTTGTTACAATAACTGGAAGTCACTGGCAGACTAACACAAAAAAGAAAACTGTAGCAAAGTCTTTTGTGAGTCTCAAGACCCATAGAGCAGTGCTGATCTTTGTTTCATCAGCATTCAGTGTTGTAAGCAAGATTTGGTTTTCAAGTCCAAGACGAAGACCAAGACTTTGTGTTTCAAGATGAAAGTCAACACTTTTTGAGGACCAAGACCAACACTTGTACATATATAATAAAAATGTGAACTTTAAAATTTATCCAGCATCGATGTTAGCATAGGATGTTATATAGTGCACACGTGTAATGCACATGTGGTCAAAGTGTATGAACTTTATTGAATGTTTAGCAACAAAATTGAAGTATCTCCTTCTGTTATCATTGTCAGTAAATGTCAACTTGTAGATATGGAACTACATTTAGAAAATGCAAAAATCAATTATATGCCAGTAAGCCTATGTGACTATTACAATGAATATCTGGAGTTGTATTTTGTAAGCATAAGGTCATACAACCGCTGATCTGATAATGTTGTGTTTGACAAAAACTCTTTCCACTGGCACTGATGTTCATGCTGTGCAAAAAATATGTAATTAGGTATGACACAAAACAGTGTGCAATGCAAGGCATCTCATGCATGCTACTCAAATGCCAGTTGATGGTTAACAAGGAAACCACAATAATATCATCATTATTATTATTTGACATGATAACTACTTGATTAATAGTGTGTTGGTAAAAAGAGGATAGAAAGTGATTTAGTTATTATGACATAGGGAATAAGTTTTTTGGGCAACACACCAAGGAAATGGTGATCTGCTATTTGTTTCGTACTATTTTATATGACTTTTGTCAGAAATTTTATCATCATTAAACACAAGTCCAGACCTGGGTGTGTGAAAGCTGGTCTTTCAGTTGATATTTAAAAAAGAAAAAAATACATACAAAAAGGTTTAGTGTCAAGGTTTAGTGGACTGTGTCTATCTTTACTAATAACAGAATTCCTTCACCTTATAAGCAGGGCTTGAAGTGGGAAAAATACACATCGATATGGTGGCTTCTTTTTACCCTTTTTTCTTCCGTTTCCCTTCTTTTGCTTTCCTTTCTTTCCCTCTCTTGATCTTATTCTCTTTTTTGCCTCTTTTCTTCTTTTTTCCTTTCCCAATTTTCTTCTCCCTTTGGATGTAAGATCTTGAAATCAAGCTAATAGGTGAAGTAGAGCTGTAAGCTCCCCAGCAGGGTCTGGGGCAAAGCCCTAGTTGAAATCAAATTTTGTGCATTTTAAGCCTTAATGCATGTCGTTTGGTTGTAAGTATTTTTGTGAGAATCAACTGAACACATTTTGTGCAGTTTAATGTACCAAAATGTCTGCTACTCCCCTCCAACAAGCTGGCATTAATTTGGCCACTGACAGATGCAAACATCAGCGACCAGTTGCCTAAATCTTAACAACTGCCTGCAAAGCATGCTCAGAAAAGGACTGCCAGTGGGCTTCCAGGTGACCAAGGAAGTGCCAGTTTCCCATACCATCCCACTTTGAACCCTGCTTATAAGATTTGTTTTTTTAAGTGGTTGTTCTCTTTGTATTTAATGTACAGGTAATCAGTTGCAGAGCACAGGCATTATTTTTATTTTATGTCAGTGCTTTAGCCTTTATTGTTCTTCAGTCACACAGCAGTAAAGCAGGATTACGACTGTTGCAGCAATACATGATGCAGCTAGTTAACACAGAAAGCTTGTGCGACACATTTTAAGATCTAACATATGATCTTAAGTCTTTCAAGTCTATCAAATAGTCTTTCACATATAACTGTTACATGAAAAATACTGCAGACTGTTTTTTTCTGGTCATGTGATGTATTTTATTGAGTTGCACAACATCAATAGGTGCATGTTTTATGCTCAAATTTTACTTTTCCGCACAAGGTTAATTTCTGCTCAATTTACACTGCTATAAGTTGAAATGTTTCTAATCACCTCAGGTTCAAAGCAGGATGTTTGCAGTTTGTGCCTTTTAGCCTGTACTGAACTTGTCTAAGCTGCTGTTCTTGTTTTTTGAAGCAAATCTGACTAAAAATGTGCTGCGCAAACTTGGCATGTAGTGCAAGTTGGGCAGCAAAAAATTCACTGTGCTGATTGGCCAACAACATGAATTGTTGATATATTTATTAGTCAGCCCGGAAGCGATAGCTTGCGGAGCGGGCTTAAGTTTTAGCCCAGATGTTTTTTTATTTTTTCTTTCGACGCGAGATCTTTGAGATGCGTGGGCCGACCCGCATGAAATTTTGCATGATGGTCAATACTAGGCCCTATTTTATAATGCCGGTCCAAAATTTTGGGGGGCACACCCCAAAAAAATTTCGGGGGCGAAAAACATGCAAAATTTAGCTTGATTTCGGACGACTTCGAAGTTCGGCGGCGAATATCTCCGAAACAGATAAAGATATTCAAAATCGGATAGTCATTCCGTCTACCGCGATTCGTCCTGCGTTAGGCGAAACAAGTCGGTGAAGTTTGGTCCAGTAACGTTGGAGATTTAGATTCTTAATGGTACCCACCAAAAGCGCATATTTCGGAAGACCATATTTCGGCCCCTAGGGGGTGCTGCGCCCCCAAATTTTTACACGCGCTAGAGAATCACCAAGTCTTACTAGCGCACCCCCCACCGGGGGTGGGGCCCCCCTTACAACTTTTTTCAAAGGGGAGTCAAAAATTGGCTTAAAATGCAATAAAGGAGCGCCTATAACTTCGGAGTTAGGGGGTGTAGCCCGACGAAACTTTGGCACTTGACGCGCCTCTAGGTTGGGGTGTTAACGCAAGTACGAAATTTGAGGGTACCGCTCCCCTTAAAATTTGGGAGAACAAAAAACGTCCAAAATTTAGTACGTTTTACGACAACTTTCGAGTTTGACCGCGAATGTCTCTGAAACCGATGAAGATAGCAACAAAATCTAAACGGCGTTGACGAGAACGATCTTTTCGGCGTTGAACAAAAGAAATTTGGTGAAATTCCGTCCACTACGAACAAAGTTATAAGCGCCCATGTTGACCTACCCTAAGTCGACAATGCGCGTTCGGCGTATGCCAATGCATTTGAGTTCGGGCCACGTGACTTTGGTGCCGAGGAAATTTTACCCCCACCCCTAATTTCTCACCAATCGGATTTAGGGCGCCGGGCGGACTCACGTTGGGCTTTGCCCCAAATTTCTAGTTTATTTTATGCATTACTGCAGTAAACCTAGCTGCATTTTGCCAGCTCGAATCTGCAGAGCTATAATAACAGAGAGTGTTGCAGCATTGATATGACTGTTATATGACTGTTGGCGGTCCTGTCAGAATTATGACCACACTCTGTGCATACTGCATACTATACAGGTAAAGGTTCTGTTGAGGTGAAGATTGAAGCTGATAGTAACGATATCACTGAGCAACCACATGATGACAAGCCAAGACCGTATGTGTGTACGGTTTGTGACAAATGGTTTAGAAAGAAAGGAAATTTGAATCGTCACAAAGAAATACATACTGGAGAAAAGTTGTATTCATGTACTCAGTGTCAAAAGCATTTTGCTACTCAGCAGTACTTGAGACAACATATGAATACTCACAGCAGTAAATACAAGTGCAGTCAGTGTGGAAAGTGTTGTCAAAGCAATCACTCATTAACAATGCACAAGCGAGTTCATTCTGGAGAGAAACCATTTGAATGTACTGTTTGTGGTAAACAATTTACACGATCAGATAACCTTGTTAAGCACAGAAGAATTCACAGTGGAGAGAAACCATGCAAATGTGGTGAGTGTGGCAAAACATTCAGTCAGTCTGCAAATCTACACACTCACATGAGAGTCCACACGGGAGATGAACCATACAAGTGTTCACAGTGTGACACAAGTTTCAGCACGTCCAGCAACTTGCAGTTACACAAACGTCATATCCACAGCAACAGACGACCATATGACTGTCGCTACTGTGGGAAGATGTTTAAAAGTATTGGCGATTTGAAGAAGCATGTTTATACTCACATTGGTGCAAAGCCGTACTCATGTAGACACTGTTCAGACTGCTTCACGTATCACAGCCAACTCAAGGTGCATCTGTTGAAGTTACACAATGAAGGTACTTGGTTCACATGCCACATTTGTCAGAAGAAATTCAGCCTCAGTGGTAATCTTAAGAAGCATTTGCTTCGTCATGAAGGTGTGAAGCATATGTTTGCAGTGATTGTCCAAAGAGTTTCTATACAGCAGGTGAATTGAGCCACACTTAGATTACAAGCAATTTTGCTGTCCATGTGGTAAATATTTCAAACACAAGCACACTGTTAAAGAGCACTTCAAGAGATGCTCTGACAGACTGGCATTTACTGATGCCATTAACCTACGTGCTGGTGTGTAGGTTTTCGTACCCAAAGACACTGTATCTGTGCCATGACTGACTGTTCTTGTTTTTTAGTGCAGTGTGGGTCATACACTGTGTCTCAGAAAAAACGTCCCACTTTGTGATTGTTTCTGGCTTTCAATTTCTGCCTTAGTGGGCCTACCATTTCATCCACAGTTGTCACGTTGTTTTCAGTACGTGCATGCTTTAGTATGCTGCTCTCATGCCCTTGGTTGGCGCTTCCTGTTTTTCTAATCTTTTTAGTACTGTGTCCTGTCCTTTTCTTTTGCTGTTTATTTTTGAAAATTTTCATAATGTTTTTTCATGAACTGTGTTTTTTTGAACTCATATATAAGTTCTTAGCCAAAGCCTTTTCTTTGATGTTCAATGGCCTGTTACGTCACTAGTGTATTGTCACAGCATTAAACATTATTATTCACAATAATATTGCTTGCTTTTGATTAGAAACACAATAAGTGTATCAAAAACCAAAGACTGTTTAATGTTAATATAAAAATTAGTAAAAAAAATTGCTTGAAAGGTATAATTTTTATGTATTTATTATAGTGATTTTACTAATTTTTGGCATCTTAAGTTTCACATGTTAGTGTAGTGACACAGTTACAGTGTGATGAGATGTTTAATAGCTGCAGTATTGCTAACTGCCCACGGAGTGTGCCTGTGAAAGAATTTTGAAAATTGATCATTATTTGGCGAAAATATAGACAATCACAAAGTGGGTCGTTATTTTCTGAGACACAGTGGAGTTTGTTTAACACTGACAAAATTGTTCTCAATCTGCATTTTATTATTTCCTTATTGATTCTGCTTTAGTGCAAGCAGTTTTGTCTATAGCTGCCATTTCTCTGTAGTGTCTGTTGCTCGCTTGCCTTCTATCATTCAAACTTAAACTTTTCTACACAGAAAATAAGATGCTATTTGGCATGTAGCCCTGACTCCCAGTGGGTAGGTAGGTTCAGAAATTTGCCAAAAATTTAGTGAATTTCAATAATTATTTTTAGTTTATTGTGTAACTTGTTTGCTACAAATAACAACAGGTGAGAGAAAAAGTAATAAATAGTTGCCATAAACTGTCTTATATTCTGCACAGATTTAGTATAGCTTTTTTTTATTTGACACACCCTGAAGGCAGTCAAAGCATGCTAAGTCTGCCAACAACAATGGTCTTCACTGTATCACTAATTAAGCATTTTGTTTGCAACACATCTGCTTGTCTGTAAATATTGTATCCAATTATTTTCTGTTTGTTTGTGATGAAGTGTGTTTCGTAGATTCTTCTTTTGTTGTTTTTTCTCTTAGCAATGTTGAACTTTTGCTGAGGTTAATGTGTTAATGTGTGGCTTTTCAAATGCATCCACTGTGCGTCTTGCTCGTTGGCGTGTAGTCTCAGTGCATTTAATTGTGCAGAAGACTGACTGTAACGTGTTTACTACAACTAGCAACAGTTACTGACAAAAGGAAAGAGTTCTAAATAGTAACTGTAAAATGTCTAGTGTTCAGCACAGATTTGTTTTCAACTTTTTATCAAAACCAACCTTTGCAACAAAATCTGCTAGATATGTGGCATAAATTCTTGTCTAGTTTGGTAAACAAAACTTGCTGGATATGTTTGTTTTTAAATTTTCCTCTGCATATGTTGCACCTTTAAAAAATACAATTAATGTCCAGGTTTTTCTGTGAGTGATTATTTTTGGCACACCCTGAAATCCATAGAAGAAGCTGATGAAGCCTACCAAAGGCAATAGTTTGACCACATCAGTAATTGAATGTTTTGCTTCAAGTACAACTTCTTGTTTGTAAATATTGTGAATGTGCGATTATTGTTATGTTTCATTTGTCACGAAATGTGTTTCGTAGATTCTTGAATTTACAGACATATTGAATTTCTGTGGATGTTAATGTGCTTCTGTCTCTAATACCTTGCACCGTGTGTCTTGCTTTTCTGTCTGTCTGTCTGTTTTGTACCAGTTCTTATCTTGAAAACTAAAAGGTGCAGAATAACTTAAATAAATGTGAACATTTGTGCATGCAGAAGTGTATGATGTGTTAGTTTTTGACTCATATCAGTCAAAGATAAAATCACACACACATGTGCCGAAAAGCCTAACATTAGTTGCCATTTTTACACGCGGAGTTGCTCCAGTAATGCAAAGGTCAGAAGTTGTTAATTATGTTAGCTGGATTTTACGATGTTCAGTAGGAGCCATTGTTGGTTTATTTGCAGAGCTGCAGAAATTAATGATTAATTGCATAATTAATTGATAAAAATTGTAAAGTTACTAAAATTTTGATTAATGAATTTTCGAATTAAGGCACATTTTAGGAACATTTTATTGAATGCCAAAATGACACGCAGACACTTAAATTGTTTCATACTACACTGTAATTGTAATGTAAAAAAACGTGAAGTCCTTCCCGAGCCTTACGGCCTATAGGGCGGCGCTGGTCTCCGTTTCCGAAGGCCCTCAGCCAGACACCAGTTTTTACACTGCGAGACCACGGACACGGGGCCAGCGTATCGCGCGGTGTGCCTGTTTACGTCCCAGCGGTGAAGCCGGTACCAAATTTTTCTGCTTGGTGACAGAGGCACATGTGTGTGAACAACTTGCCTAAGGTCGTTACCCGGCAGTATTCCGGTGCGGAGTCGAATCTGCGCCTCTGAGTGACCTCAGGATTACAAGGCCGGCACGTTACCGTTAGACTACCAAGCCACACTATTGTAATGTAGCCTGCTCTTATTGTTGTCTAAGTGCATTTGTGACAAAAAGTTGATAAAAACATGTATATTTCTTGCGCATTTACCACTGTCAGTTTTGAGAAATTAACTTTTAGTTTTTTAACTTTCAACAGGTAATGAATAAAAAATTTTAATGGTTAACTTTTCACACACTAAAGTGTATCATAATTTATCACTAGTTTTGATTAAAAATTAATCATTGACAAAACACACGTACTGTGTTTTTGCTTAGAGTTGTTGTCGCTTACTCAGCTAACAGCTGTCACAAATGCACTGAGGCATAATTACTGTTAATGGTTTTCATCCAAACTCATATTAGGCAAAGTAAAATATTTGCATTTTCCCGGAGAATGAGATGATCAGTCTATCCCAGTGTGGGCTAACAATTGGTTCACGCAGTACATGTGTTGTACTATATCCAGGCTTGCCGTGGATCTGAAATTTGCCATCCATATCTATATCCATATCCATATCCATATCCATATCCACAGATTTTCCGTGGATATCCATGAATATATCCATGGATATATCCATGTCCACAGACGCCTATCGTGCGTCCATAGCCATTAAATTTTCGCGAAATACAGCAGTGCCAGAGCGTCCATTCCCCAGGCATTTCTTTTGTGAAACTTAAAAATAAATAAAAGTAAAAAAATAAAACTTATTTGCATTGAAATATGATTTTAGAAAAGTATTTTCCGGCTGTCATGAAAACCTACCGTAATTATTTTATTGCCTTGCTATAGCCGACCGTTGAGCCTTGGGTACCATATGTTGTCTCTCAGTCGTCTTTTTAACTGTAACAAATGTATTGTGGCTAAACGGTACGTCGTAAGAAGTTGGCGATACCGTTGGATAGGAGAATAACGACTACCTATAAGCTGTTGAGAGTAACCATGTCTCTATCTGCAACTTTTTGGCCGCAATTTTGAATGCAATGCTTCTGCCTGCAGCCGTCACTTACATGCGCCAAAGTACCGTATTTTATCCTAGCACTGATTTTAGCGTCCAGTATAGCAACGTCACCAGATCGTGTATGGGACTG
>Ga0209671_1008015_pt1 | contig 11032 bp, 7 predicted proteins | sample WorMetHERISLAND2_2_FD_187401 | JGI IMG/M metagenome (GOLD analysis project Ga0209671, IMG submission 187401) | Marine gutless worms symbiont microbial communities from Max Planck institute for Marine Microbiology, Germany - Olavius geniculatus... | ecosystem: Host-associated > Annelida >...
GCTTGGTTACTGTAAGAAATATCTGAAGCGCAATATCTTTGTAACTGATCACCAGTAGGAAAACAGTATTTTAGTACTAAAACAGCAAATATAAATGTACAAAACATCAGTTTATACACTTGTTAATGGCAACATTTAAGGACTTGCACATCGAAAACAGCAAAAATTACAAAAGGTGATATTATTCAGCAGCACACTGACACACAGTCAGTGTGACGCGGGCAATATCACCTTTTGTAATTTTTGCTGTTTTCGATGTGCAAGTTCTTAAATGTTGCCGTTAACAAGTGTATAAACTAATGTTTTGTACATTTATTACACATATAAGAACAAAGCACGATATCAACCTCTCCAGTGAGCTGAACTGGCTTTATGCCCCGTGTGGTTGCGCCGTGTTTCTGCACAGAGCAATATCACAGTCTGCAGAATTCAAGCAGACATTTTCCAGGTACAGACAAGTTAGCCAGTCCCCACAAGTGATTCAATGACAAATGGGCAAACATTCTTTACACTCCACAATATTTATCTCTGTTAAAAACAGCAAGTCATGTTTTTAAATAGCTGAAAGGCTTTATGACATCACACATTTAACATGAAAGACACCTGATCTTTACTTGGAAAGCATTCCATTCTGTTAATATCGAACGTTTCACCAAAAAATGTATGTTTCAAAGTCGATCATTTGGTATATTTTTACGCACAACAGCAGCTACTGCCATCACAATTCTGTCTGTCTGTATGTCCATCACATGGGTGGATCAGTTAAAAATGGTGCAAGCTAGAATCACCAAATTTTCACCGTCAGCTGCCTGGAAGACTCTAGTTTCAGAAACTGTAAAGCTTTTCCATAAATTCGAAGGTGGTCACCCTGAACAAGGGCACTAAATGACAGGGGGTTATTAAAATTAGCGATTTTCAGCCCATATGGCATTGGCTGAGTGAGACAGGTGGTGCGCTCTGGTGAGTACAAGTAAAACACAATAGATAATTTGCCGCCGGTCGTCTGGCGCCCGCTGGCGACTGATTTTGCTTTACTGGGCTTTCAAAGTTCAAACATGCACCACTGTTTCACGTTCCTCTTTGCATTAGCAGAGCTTTTCTTGTTTGCATTGTCACAATGTGTTTTAATTGAGTAATTGATTGATTAACATTAATTTTAAAAATCAAACCTAGCAATATCAATGAATTAAATGGTAAAATGTAGCAGCAGCAGGCGACACTGACCCCGGGTCTTGGTAGTGACAAGTAGACTTGTTTGTCGGACCTGCCATGACAAGAGTCATTGACATCCTTCACCAGCACCGAGAGGTCGTTGATCTGAACCGACCAGGCATTAGCAAACACGTCCACGTTCTCCGTCGCAATCTTGCTGCCGGGATAGCAGGCCATTGTCAATGACGCCTGCACCATCTACAGCGTACAACACATACAATGAACGAATAAATGAACGAACGAAGAAATGAACAAATGAATCATGCTGCCAACATAGCATGCCACTGTCAATAATGCATGCACCATTTGTTGCATACCTTTCGTCTGCAGTTGTGCGAAAAATTTTTGAGTATGACAGCAATTTATGCAAAGCATTATAAGCATAGACAGCTGCAGTTACATTTAAGAAGTGTGATATAGTAGTTGCGACAGTCACTACTGATGATTAGACAGCAAAGGGAATGCAAAAAAACACATGATAGGCCCAACTGATGTGGTCTAAAGCTCTTATTTTCTTTACGGTGCTTTCCATGTTCTTTCGGTACATTTTCTTCATGATACTCTCAACATTCTATGTGTTTAAGCAAATCAACTTATAAAATGGAATAATTTATAATTTTCATCACATAACGAAAAGTTCAAAACTAAGCCATAATGCAGTCACAGTAGCAACAGCAAATGTTCCAGCAAAATACTATGGAAGCATATTAGTCTGCATTGAAAAACTTACCCCAGTAGCCAAGCATTTGAACATGTGTTCAACGTGATCCGCCCAAATGACCAAAGTCTCTGTGCCAGCAATGTGTCTCAGTAACTTGCACACCTTCACTCAATCAAACAAGCAATTACTTTAGGTTAAAACCCACATAACACAAGACAGCTGGAGACAAACAAATAGAAACATACAAATACAGACTTTTGTGCAATATAAGCACATATACTCTGCTTGGCAACAAACGAACAGAGTCAGCAGAAAATTATGTTCAGAAAACAAAATATAAATACACAAGAATTTGCACATCAATTCAAACGACTAAGAAATGGCATTTTATGTCACACATCAACTACCAGTGTTGCAACTTTCATTATTTCCACCAAAGAAAAAAGTTATGTTCACTGGTCTGCCTGCTCGTCCACTAGATCACTATTAAACTTTTTAAAAGAAATTTGACCAAACTGTTAAAAGGAGGTAGTGGCCCAAAAATCAAGCAGTTAGTATTTGAGTAATCTATTTCAGAATTCAAACTACTTTTTAAGTAGAAATGGCAGAACAATTCTCAGTAGTTTAAGATTGCTGATCTCAGACTGTTTCTAATTTGGCATTTGTCAGCAAAGACCACTCACTGACATTCAGTACAAGTAGAACAGGCAATCAATGATAGCACTTAAAACACTTACAAATGCAAAAACAACTAGAAATCAGTCAGAGCCCACACACCTCCGCCAAGGCCATGTTGTTCGCTAGGTGGCAGCATCATCTTCGGTTTCGCAGCGGTTTACCTTATACCCCACTGAAAGCAATGGTAACAAAAATTTCAAAGTGATCCAGAATCCAGGATTCCTTCCGGATCACCCCCAAAATCGAATCACTGGTAGTTTTTGCCATTCCTGACATGCCCTCAAAATTTCAGAAAGATCCTTCCAGAACTTTTTGAGTTATCTTGCTAACACACAGACAGACAAACAAACAAAGTCTGGCAAAAGCATAACCTCCTTGGCGAAGGTAAATATCTTATAACATAAGATAACATATAAACAATCTAAATGTAACAACGCAAGAAGCTTACCTCCTGTAGCTGTTCCGAGTGTTCCTCAAACTTGACCGAAAGTTCGTTCACTTTGTCTGTCTGTCCGTTAAGACTGGCCGCCTTGAGTGATGACAGCAAGGTCTGGTCCTCATTCAACTTGAACAAATCGGCTGCTTGGTCCATCGTGGTTTCTATCAACTGTGCGATGCACATGGCAACTCAAAAAATTTCACAATGGACTAAACTCAATTTCTTGACAAATTTCATCAAAATTGACAAAAAAAACAAAATAACAATCTAATAAAATCATCACATTTAGATAAGTTTTATTCAGTGTGGGGGCATTGCAACAGATAGCATGGTCACAAAATTTCAGTAACTGACCAGCAAAAGCAAAAACGTGTGATGCTGGGCTCAGCTGATCCTAACCTAAAAATAAGGGGTTTTAGTGATTTTTTGGCGATTTTTGGCTGCTAAAGAGTGAATTGCGACAAAATGGATGGAGATCGACCAAGATTACCTGCGAACAGGAACTGCTATTGGCTCTCGCGCATCTCATGAGCATTAGCTCAGATTTCTTGTTACATACACAAATGTAGTCAATGCCTCGCGTAAATTATGTATTATAATCCACATCCATAAAAAATTCATTTTTACGCACAACAGCAGCTACTGCTGTAGCACATCTTAGCCATCGCAATTCCGTCCGTCCATCCGTCTGTCTGTCACACGGGTGCATCAGTCAAAAATGGTGCAAGCTTTGATCACCAAATCTTCACCATAGGCTGCCTGGAAGACTCTAGTTTCAAGAACCGTAAAGCTTTTCCATAAGTTTGAAGAAGGTCACCCCGAACGAGGGCGCTAAATGAGAGAGAGTAGGGAAAATCTGCGATAATAAGCTGATATGGCGTTGCCAGAGAAAGATAGTGGCGCCATCTGGTGAGTGATTTTGTTTTATTGGGCCTTTTGTGAAACTGCAGCCAAAAGCCCTACGGATGAGATCTACGGATGAAGTCTATGGATCACTAGCGTACGATGGTGCACTGCTGTTGCGCATTCACCTTTGCATTAGCAGGGCTTTTCTTGTTAAATTTCTTTAACTTACTCATAATTTTGCATTGCAGTTTCTAGTTTCCAATGTCTTGACAAATTTCATGAAAATTTAAAAATTTAAGACAGAGTTCAAGTGTCATTGTATAAAAAAATTATTTTGGTGCTTTTGCTACATTTTGGCACTTTGCTGCATTTTGCACCTTATAAGTGTCACTGATAATTTATAAAAAATTATAACAACAATAAAATTATAACAACAATAATAAAATCAAAATATTAAATAAACAAGGTTGAAGCTACATGGAAATCCATGTCCAATGCTAACCTGTTTCTTCAGAGTTCTTAAAGTCTCTCGTGTTTTCAGTATTGCAGTTTCCAACTCCTGACTGCTTGTAGATGCAGTCGCATTCTCTTCCTGATTTACACAATTTACAATCCTCATGAAAGCTCACAAGCCAGCAGTTTACCATAATGTGTTGATACTAGTGATTGCAATCCCAGGATTAAATTCTCAATCTCGGGATCCGGGATTTTCTCAATCCCGGAATCCGGGATTGAAAAATTTACAATACTGGGATCCCATTTTGAGATTAGGCTTACAGATTGGTCATTATTCTGGTATCCTTAATTGACTTACTTTATAAATACAATGTAGTATAAGCCCCTGCGGAAGGTATATTCGAACTGTAGAGAGTGACAGTGATTGTCAAAATACAAATTACAGTGCACAGCACAGAGTATTACTCTAGCACACATAAAATATTTTATTTATCACAAGGCTCAAATTCTTATTTCTAGTATTTAACATGCAAAAAATTATAATTTTAACCGATTTTTGTAATCCCGAAATCCCGGAACTGGAACGCCGGGATTCAGGATTGGCGAAAACAGCTGGAATCGGCACCCGGGATTACAATCTCTAGTTGATACAGGCAAAAACTGAAAAAGGCAGATATGAAAAAAAACTATAAAAAAAGTCATGAACACAATCATAATACGTGAAACGTAATATGGTATCAACTTACCCTCAAATCCTGTCTTTCTGTAGGAGACCCTAACTCCTGCCTATAGCAATATTTACTGCTTGTGCCAAATAACAACTCAATTCATCCAACTTTAGCAGGCTGCAAAACAGTGACAGACCATACGGTAGAATAGCATATGTTGCAACTTAAGACATATTTTCAGAGGGTTGGTGGCTCAGTGCAGTTGTTAAAATATTGGTCAATAACTCTTGATCAATGAAGTTACTATGCACCGGCCCCAGTTACTACTTGGATGGAAGAATGTAGTCAAGAAAACCTCTCGGTACACAACCAACCACTCGCTCAGCCTTCCATCCCTCTGAGATATGTAAATCAAATATTGCCTTGTCCGGCTCAGATCAAGGTGGGGCACATTCTCCTGTGTCACATATGTGATCCCATATGGCAGGTGATGCTCCGTAGCTTTGAGATGGGTTCCCATGAAGAGCTACATGCATCTTTCTTCTTTGAAGATTATAACAGTAAAGTGCTTACAAGGCTGGTGCCAATGCGAATGACAACACTCAGTTGATGTCTCAGTTGCTCACAGATCATCAGGATCTGCTGTCGGTGATCGTGAGTTGTGTATGCAGAGTCCGTGAAGTCTTGTGTGGTCTCAATCAATGAATCGAGGCCAGCTACCAGTCGAGACTCAGTGTTTGAGCCAACCAACGTCACACGTACCACCTCCACTGTGTCCTATTCATGCACACACAGTCAGAGGTCAACTCAGCCTCCTACCCTCAACCAAACAGTTCTCATTCGCAGTCTCAACCATTGACTCAAGACTAGCTATGAGACGAAATTCTTTGTGTTGGATCCTGTCAATGTCACACATGCCACTTCCACTGTGTCCTTTGTACACGAGTACACCCAGTCCATACAAGCCTGACTAGAGCTGTTTAAGTTTCAATTATTTCAGACATCATTTGACTGATACACATAATAAATTACGATTAATTAACTGAACCAGAAAGTAAATATGCGAAAAAGCAAGTAAGTACAAGAAATATTATTAAATTGTGACTAATCAAATGTACTCCTCATGCACATCATTTTCTTTTGTATTCTTCTAAGAGCTTTTTCGTTCCTTTTGGCTTGTATTAGAAACCCAACATCTAATTGAGACCCGTTCCATTTGATATTATACTAATAGTGACTGGTGTCAATGTCATTATTGAAAATTGTCTCCTTGAAGTTCGTAAAATATTGCCCGAATTTAGGAACTGATAAGAAAAAATTTCCAATAATGGTTGATAATGCTAGGTGCCATTTGTCTTGTTATACCTCAACGCATGCAACATTGCATAACTTTGTCGCATGTCTGACATGGGCCTTAGGAACGTAGTGCATGAGGAGTAAAAAAGAGACAACCATACAGCTGACAAAAGTACAAAAAGTACCTCAAAATCTTTCATAGCTCTGGAGGTGATACGATGCAGCTGTAATGGACTGAGTGACAAGGGAAGCCTAGCAAGTGTTTTCATATGATTGATATGATACGATATAATACAGTGTATAAGTAAGTAAGTGAGTAAGGACCAATTTATATGGCAGCTATATCTCACCGGTGAATCAAAGTGCATTGGGGAAGGGTGATAGGGGCAAGATATGCAGGCTGAAAATAATGAGTCTTAAGATGAGATATTATAAAAGAGGCAAGTGTTTGGGCTTGATGAATAAGAAAAAGAACAATGCAGAAACTTGAAATGCATGGGAACCAAATAACAGGTTATGAACCTCAAAGTCTTTGATGGCTCTGGAAGCGGTGGTCTGCAGCTGTGACAGGCTGATGCCTGAGTCGGCGGCATTCACAGTGCTCAGTGGCGGTGAATGGTGTGAGTTCAGGTTCACATCTCTCGGCTGTTGTTCTTTGCCTCCAAGGACCACATCGCTAGCTGGCATGCCACTGCTGCCAGTGCCACTGTCGGTGACAACCATCTGTATTACTTCCAGAGCACGCTTCATCTCTTCCACCACCGAGTCACGGTTTGTACGTGCCGAGCCAGAGTCACCATGTCTCAACAACGTCTAAAAGCACAGCAACCACAGCAAACAATTTAACAGTTTTAAATGTGACAGCACCTAGCTAGGTGACGACAGTGTGTATTAGCAATGATAATTCTGTCTGTCCAGGTGTCACGCCCTGGTACCGATCCAAGCCCAGGTGAGATAAAAAAATTTGGGTTTTCGCCTTATGATAGATTAGGGTCTCTAGTAATTCTTGACGAAATTTCATGCTGCTCAGTGAAGGGGTTCCCTTCAAACTAGGGCATAAAAAAGGGGCATCCCTAAAAGATGTAATTTTTACAATATTGGCTCATCTAGCATGAAAACGGTTGCAGCCATACCTGTAACAATCACGATGTTGTTTTCATGACATCTATGATATGCATTGAAGGATTTACACAAAGTTTTGGTACCAGTTTGAAAACTAGAAAATAGTGACAGATTATGAAACAAATGTGGTCTATTAACCACAATAAATATTTGATTAACTGAGATCAAAAACACATGTCAGAAACACTATATGACGATGTGTGTTAACAAACCTTAGTGGTAGTAAGCAACATCATGGTAGATTTCTCAAGAACGGCGCGAGCAGCTGCCATCTGAGTGCGACATCGATCACTTTTCAGATCCTACGTAAACAAATAATCAACATAACAATTATATGATTAACAACTGCAGTCTACAATCATCACCATTAAACTAGCAATAAATCACAAAAGGACAAAGACATTAGCCCAGTGCCGACATAATATGCAGCCATACGTTGACTGAGCAACACAGTAATTCTTCCACTGTCTTTCTAAATAAAAACTGGCACACTCATCAATACAACCCTGTAGCCAGAGATTATTCACACAAAGTTTGATTTTTCTATATTTTTCATTTTAAAAGTTAGGAAACCCAAGGCTCCCAGGAGCAGAAAGTGAAATTTCAGGACCCAATGCTTACAAAATTTCAAGACAATTTCAGGACATTTTTGTCAGTTTCACAAGGCTCAAGACACAGAAAATGCACGCTTTTCTGTCCTCATAAATGTTATTCATGGAAGCAGATCAGTATTACAGTCCTAAAAATGTTACTAAGGCACTGTTATGAACATACTAAGGCAAAACTGTAGTAAGTAAGCAAGTAAGCCAAAAGTACCGACAGAGTCCTGTTAACTAAGTGAAGTACAAAATGAATGCAATGCCGTAACGACAGCATAACAAAGGTCCATATCAGGACATTCTGACCAAATGAGTAAAATTTCAGGACAATTGCTGATTTCAGGACATCTGTTAAATTTCAGGACAACTGGGAGCCCTGGAAACCACATAAGACATACAGGCACATGAACAACTTCCAAAAAATGGAACACTGTGGACCTTATTCAAGTGCTATACTATAGCACATTATGTGTGGTAAATAGTACACAGTATACATACGTTCTGCCTGTCTCCAGATAGGTGTGCCAGCTGAACCATGTCATTGCCAAACTGACTAAAAGCTTTCACAAAGTCAGCAAACGTTGCACATGTCTCAATGTACTGCAGACTGATCAGTACCTGAGAACATATGCATACAGATAACTGTAATCAGTCTATTGGTCCATTAGTATACACAATCACAGCAACAATAAAAGTCTCAAACCTACACCAAAAATGATGCCAACACAGGAAGCAAATACAGGCGCCTTGGTTGCTATCAAGTGGTTACTTAGACAGGCGACTGTCTGTGCACAGGGAAACCATGTCAGTATACACCGTGTGTCATAAAAAATGTGGCACTTTACTTTTGTCCGTATCTTCACCTGTTATTGACCGATTTTTAAAATTTTTTCACTGCCACACTCTGCGGACAATTTGCAATAGTGCGATTATTATATGTCCCATCACACAGTAAATGCATCTTTACACCACCTTGTAAATATAAATGTAAGAAAACCTAACAAACGATAATAACAAACATTTAAGTAAATGAAGAAAAACACTTCAGACCAACATTGCGATGAATGATCCATACAACACTAGACTGTGTTATACCCACATTCTAATGTTATACAGATCTTTCACCACAATGTTGATCTAAAGTAATTTTTTTTATTTTACCAAAATGTTTGTTTGCCGTTATCGTTATACATGCATATTTCATCCATATTTCACAAGGTAGTGTAGAGATGCATTTATGGTGTAGTGGGATATATAATAATCTCATTATTGCAAATTGTCCACAGAGTGTGACAGTGCAGAAATTTTGAAAATTGATCATTAATTGGTGAAGATGGACAAAAGTAAAGTGCCGTGTTTTTTATGACCAACCCTGTATAACCAACCAGCAAAGACAACTCAGCTTTCTATTTCTCCAATCCTTCTGGGTTGATAAACTGAGTACCAGCCTGTTTGGCTGGGGATAAGGCAGGTCATTTTCACCTGTGTCAGGTGATCTCATGAAAGGTAATCCATAGCTATGAGATAGGCACCCTTTTAACCTTTAACAAAAGACTTAATACAGGTGTAATAATGGTAAAAAAATCCTGTATAAACTCAGAACAACTCGCACTGACTTGTAGACATTTCTGACGACTATTTGTCCATCATGACAACATCCAGCAGTAAACAGGAATCATTCAGAAGAACTATCAACATGGCAACAAATTGGCAAATAAAATTACAATCTGATGAACCCCTTCAGCTTATAAGTAACAGTTTCATTCAGAAAGTAAAGACCTGGTCTTTAGCGGTGACAAGCTGCTTGATGACAACTCGGTCTGCAAGAATGAGAACCTTCGTGATGGCAGACAACAGTTGGCGTGCAGCACGCACCATTACAGTCTTCTCACCAAGGCTTCTAGCTGCCGAATCGGCTTCCTCCAACTTTACGTTTGTCAGTGCTTCAATACGTGAGCCTGAAATGAACACTACCTGTCACTGATTTGCAATGACTGTGGGGGTGCATGTGTATGTGTACTACTGGATTTTTTACATCAAAAATAAATACCTAAGATGATAAAGTTTTACTGACAAAACCAACGTATGTATCAAAAATTCACAGATTGTTTAAATGACGTATCACTGCAGCTTTGATCTTAATTTGGCCATAACTTGCAATACAAATTCTGCTTAGGTTTTCCAACTCGCAAATCTTCCTAGCGACTCTGCCTTATACAAAGCTACTTCAGTACCATACAACTGATGTGAGTGCCTCTGCAAACTGAGCTGGTTCAAAGGCTGTAAGCACACTGGACAAATGTGACACAGACAAACAGCCAGACAGACAAACAGACAGGCATATCAAGCTACTGTAACATCTGCTGCAACAAGCAGAATTGCTTTCAGTCATGTTGCCTGATCAGATATTATAAGAGCTGTCGAAGCTTTAATTTTTTTTCATGCATTAACATGTTATTAACGCACCCAGGCCCGACGACATGGGAATCTATTAGCCTGTCATCAAAAATCGAAATAATTATTTATTTACAGTAGTGATATAAAACGGCAACTACAGTTTAGTTACCTGAATTCATTTGATTGTCAAAGAACTGCAGTTTAAGGGAATATTTCAACTTTTGTTTCACAAAATTTAGTAAATTAACATAAATTTACGAATGTGCATTAATTTTTTTAATGTGTGTTAATTTATTAACGCATTAACACGTTAATTAATGCATTAATTTGACAGCTCTAGATATTATACATGAGCCCCACATCAACTACAAGAGGTAATCCAAGTACTCAAACATCTGGTAAAAACAGTGCTGCCACAGAGCAAAAACATTTTGTGCTATACTGACTAGTAGCAAAAAATCGTGAACCTGGGCGATCCCAAATCCACCAAAATATCTCAATCATCACCAGAATCTAACCACATCCATGATCCTTCTTGGGTCATGTCCAATCAATATCAAAAATTTATAAACATTCGTTTACAACTTTCTGAGCTATACTTGACACAAACAGACACAACCAAAACATAAGCACTTCCATATTTTGGTAAATGTAATTA
>Ga0209671_1008016_pt1 | contig 11031 bp, 6 predicted proteins | sample WorMetHERISLAND2_2_FD_187401 | JGI IMG/M metagenome (GOLD analysis project Ga0209671, IMG submission 187401) | Marine gutless worms symbiont microbial communities from Max Planck institute for Marine Microbiology, Germany - Olavius geniculatus... | ecosystem: Host-associated > Annelida >...
CTTTTATATTGTACAGTAATCTATAAGACTGTGACGTATTGCGGCCCTCATTTTTTTGCATTTTTTGCAAAGACAACACATTGTGTGTAATTCTTTTGCGTTTTAAATTTTTTGAAAAGTGAGCAAATTTAAACGTACATTAAACGTAAAAAAGTCAAAAGTGTTTAAGTTTCGCTCCCCTGAACCCCCGGACCAGGGACTCTGCCCCTGGACCCCGATGGGAGCTCCCCCCTCAGACCCTCGTTATAGGAGTCTCACAGTTGTATTTGGGGGGGGCTCCAACTCTCTGGCATCGGCAGTGGTCGGGTCTATCTGTGAGTTTCACTCGGACTGTGCGGCGTTGCGATGCATTATGTGAATAAATGACGACGTGTCGTGTCGCCGCCGTGCTGGCTCGCTAGGGGGCGGCACCGTCGTCGCTTTGTTCTCATTTCTCTAATGCACTCTGCTGCCACGTCCAGTCGTCCACACGCCAGCCGAGCACTGTGCTACCGTGCTACACGGTGGCGCAAAATAAGTGGAACATTTCTTTTCCATTTTGCATACCGTGTATATGTGCATCACACACACGCGGAACGAAACCTCTTGCAACGTAATATATCAATAATAGTTGTACAACTAAACGTAAAGTGTACAAAAATATTTCGAAAGACATGACACCACGCTGCAATAATACAACCCAATCGTTTCCGAATCATCTTTGAGCAGAGCCGCAAAATTATGTCTGCGCGAAATTCCATGTTTTACTTTTATGCGTTACCCTGTACAGTCGAAACCCGCGTGCATGCATGAATCATCGGCCAAAACACTTACCCTGGTCAAACGCAAACAAAATAATCGAAAATTTCGCGCAGCGATTGTTTCCCGACGTTGTTGTTTGTTGTCGTTTTCCGATTAAAATTTTAAGATTTCTTACTTTGTGAAAGTTTTAGGAAAGACGGCGACATATTCTGAAAACATTTTACGAAAAATCTTTAAAGGTTTTAAGAAATTTTTCCAGCAACTTTCAAAAATGAGGGTCATGGTATCTATCTGGTATCATGGTATCTAGCTTATACATTAAAATTTTGGCCCAGGTTACAATTTATTGTTATTATTAATCACTGAAATTATTATTACAATACTATGGGTTACTTGTTATGTACTAATCTTATTATGTACTAATCCTATTGCAGGCATTATTGCAGTGGTATATAAAAAATGACGGCAACTTAATGGATGGAGTTAATTTCTAAAACGTTATCCACATAAATAATGTGTCGCATGATAGCAATATCTATATGAATCAGCACTAGCGCAAAGAGCGAAACAAGTATGCTAATAATAAGTTGTAATGCACGCGTGCAAATCAAACTTAAAATGTTCTAAGATGTGCCAAAACCTCCACAATTATCCACAGAAAAATTATGCAATCTAGTAGAGTTGACACAAATACATGAAAGGCGCCGGGCTGTAGAATCTACGGAAATCCAGTGAAACAGCAAAGCCGTGAAGTCGCCCGAAGCAGCTATTGCTAGGTGTAGCCTATAAGTCATACACGCCCACTACTATCGTATGCAGCTATCGACTTTTTGACCAGCAGTGGGCCTAGCATCTGTCGTAGTGATGTAACTGGACCTGTGACGTCATAAATGACGACATTGTCACACCTGTCACGTGTATTCGACTGCGTCTAGTATTCATCTCTGTACGCCAATGCCATAACACAGTAGGAAAGACGAAAAAATTAAAACAAAACAGCTGTATAAGTAAGCGTATTCTGTGCAGAAATTAATCAATAGCGATTCAGTGTAGGCATTAATTAGCGCCGTGCCGTGCCGGTGCAACGATAAACCGAAAGATATAATTATACAATTAATGCATCAATCCAACTGTTTGATGCATTTTCTGTTTTCTTAAATTCTTGCAAGCTTACAAAAGTTTACTGAGTTACATTGATGCATTTTAGATTACCCGGTTTAAGTTTGCATTTTATAGAATTAAAATATAAAATTGGTTTAGAAATCCTGCAACAATGTCTGGTGGTTGTTGGCTAGAATAGAAAACTGCATATCTAGATTCTAGACTTGCAATTTTTTTTCAAGTTCAGAGGCCTACATGCACACGCGATGCACACACGATTAGCATTTTGCTGTAAAGACTTGCGAGTCAGATTTGCGCTCGGGTATTTCCGGTCCGAGTACAGGTCCGTTATGAACACTATTCCTGCTGCATTGTAAAATATGACATCGCCGAACTGCATCATAAATGGCGCTGGAATGGTTATGTTTGTTTATTGGTGAAAATCGAAATAAACGTCGGCGTCGTTTATACATCAGTCGTCATAATGATAACTGATTGGCGGCGGCGTCGCAGTGCAGAACGTAACCGCAGTATAGTGCTGCCGACGTCCAGTAATGGATGACGGGTGCGGTGAGCGGCCGAGATGTGATCCTTGCACGGACTCTGATCCGCAGCGATTTAACACCGCACACGAGACAGACAGTCATCAAACCACACAGCTACTACGTAGCTGCCAGTAAATAAAGTTCCAAGCATCACGCACGAGCTAGTCAGTATGACTCAGTGGCGTAGACAAGGGGTAAGAGGGAGAGAGCCCAGGCCCCCCAATCCTCCAGACAAAACATAAACATACGTTTAAACTGCACTAAATTTGCCAATTTGGACAGTTCAATCTTAAGAAAATAGTTAAAACTGTTGCCATCAGATCTCATCTTTGAAAGCTAAAATGTTCCAAATTCGATTTTGGCTGGGGCTCTGGGCCGCCCCAGACCCCGCTGGGGGAGCTCACATTGCTTCTCTAGACCCCCTAACTGGATTTTAAGGGAAGAGAAGCGAGGGAAAAGGAGAAAACAGGAAAAGGGGAGGAATAAAGGGTAGAGAGATAAAAGGGAACAAAAGAGGAAAAAGAGGGGAGACAAGGCCTCTCTTAATTGAAATTTTTTGCTACGCCACTGGCATGACTGTGAAATGACGACAGCATTTATCCTAGTTAATCACCACGCACACACACACACAAACTAAACGTATACACAATAGGCCTACAGACGCGTAGAAACGAATGCACTAATTTGACTTAATCGAAATAAAATGTCTAAATCTGAATTCAACTTGGGCCAATGTCCGGCTTAGTTAACGGAATTAAGGACTTCAACGGACTGGAAATGTCACAATTCCCACAGCCGCAACGCACACATCCTTTATTGAAGCGTCCCGGTACTATGGATGTCTTCCACTGGCACAGGCGCCGTGTCCATGGGGCGATGGGGGCCAACGACCCCCACAGGCGTAAATTTCTGTATCTTTTTATGCAACCGCAAAATGAGCCAATTTTGCATCTCGGCGTCCAGTTCAACTTTCATGGAAGTCGGCCATTTGTACACCAAAACAGATATGTGGATAGACGATTTTTGGTACATCACCGAAAGTGTGCAATTTTTGTCACTTGCGCAACAATACATTTATGTTTTGCCGGACTGGAGAAGCTTTTGCAGTTTCTTGACACGTAACTGAATCTGATTTATTGGATTGGCAGAAAGGAGAGAAATGGATGGGAGAAATGGGAGAAAGTCAAGGTCATCCCCACATTGACGTCTGCAAGTGGCGCCTCTGTCGATCGGCGACCGATGTAGCTACGGACTGACTGCATCTCTAAGCGGATCTGATGGCATAATGTACCTGCTAATTGATGCAGTATCTGGCGTAAACGTCCAGCGTTAATGGCGCACGGTCGACGTGTTCGTGACATCGCTGCTGTCTAGGTGGGTGGTCCATGGTCATTGGTCAGCGGCCCGCTAATATTTCGCCTCGCGCATCCATCAATGCTTCTACGCTATTCGCTCTGTTATAATTTGCTTGACCGCATCTCTCTGTATTTATGCTATTTATGACGCGGTAGTAAAATATTTCGCCTGCATGCCTGCCGTTGTGTGGTTTAGCAATCAAACATGTCGACGCCGAGTGCCGACATGTGCATGCGGCTGTCCATCCAGTTACCGAGCATCATACAGCTTCACTCACTAAGCAATGATAGCAGCAACAACTACACAGAATTTACAAATTGAATGTCTGCATGCGCCATTCAGGCGCCGACAGTAAATTAGGTTTAACAAACGTTAGGATAATTTGAAGTTTACGCTTGAGCCGCTAGACGCGCCTAACCTGCCGGCGTATAATCCGCCACCCGTATAGTAAGCAATAAAGCATGAACGCATTGGATTTTTTAACGTTTGCTAACACTGATCTCTGACTTCTTTTAATTACAAATTGACACACTGGCGTCAATTTCGCTGTTTGCTGCATTTTTTTAATTTTCGAGTTACGAGTGCGTACGGTCAGACAAACGGACAGAATGCGTAAAAAGGGCTACATGATGAACGAGTGCGTTATGATAGATTATGCCAATAATAAAGGGTCCACAACCAACACTGGTCGTTTATGACAAAGCAACAATGCTGCAAATGAAATTTTAAAACTTATATCGGTAGTGACCGAAAAAATCTTAGAAAACCAGAATCTTCTGGAAGAGTTTTTCGTGTCGTCTACGGCTGCTAATGTTCGCTGTCAATTAGCTTACCAAACGATGGCAAAGTAAAAAAAAATGACCGATCGCAAATTTTTGTGGCAGTCTGGCGACCAAAAACCAATGAACGTGGCCAGCGAATAGGCGATCGAAAAGTCGATCGTTAGGCGGGCGTTTAGGTGATCGATTAAGGCGATCGACTGATCGATCGCCTCAAATGGCAAGCCCTGGATGTAGACTTATATTTATGCGTTTATGGGTAAGGCAGCGGTGAGCTTTCGAAAACATCTTCACTGTATTTTCGTTGTCACTATCCCTGCAGTCCATCAGATATTTATGCACTGCGTTTCTACTAAATCGAGTCTGGCTAAATTTAGCTCCCCATTCGTTATTCATCATTTTCCTGCTGGCAAATGAGGCCTTGTCTCCCCTCTTTTTCCTCTTTTGTCCCATTTTATCTTTCTACCCTTTATTCCTCCCCTTTTCCTGTTTTCTCCTTTTCCTGCTGGCAAATTAGGGTTTTCCCAAGAACCATGCCGCTATATGAGACAGAAGCCTGGAAAAGTTATGTGAAATCTGCAGCGCGACACTGAATTTTCGTAGCTTCGCTCAGCCGTTAGCGTGAGCGCAACACATGCAGCAAACAGCACGTGCATGCAGAAGAAAGAGTAACACGGGGATGAACCAACATACCCATCCCCACACGTTTTGTCTCCATCCCCATCCCCATCGTTATTTTGATGAAAATGATTGCCGCTAATAACCAGCACATTTTACTACTTTTGCTTACAAATCCACAGTTGATAAGTCAAGCTCAGAGTAAGTGTTAATTATCATGGTAAATGACTAGCGTTCAGTTCACTTCACTAAATATATGTAGGCTTAGACCCTACTCTAGCTGCAGAAATTATAATCTTATGTAGGCCTATGTAAGTAAAACAAGTATATGTCTTTAATCAAAATCTATCTAATGATAAAGTTGTAGTTGTCCCTATTACCGCAAGTCTACTGCAAATTTTATCCCCATCCCCGCGGTATTACCGTGGCTCCTGTCCCCATTCCTGTTGGAACACCGCCGTTATTGTCCGCATTACCGTGGTAATTTCTGCGGTTACCGCGGTATTACCGCAGTCCCCATCTTCATGTCATTCTCTACTGCAGAGTCTTTAGCCGGTCCAAGTCGAAGAACCTCTTTTCTTCTCATACTACGATGACTGCGCTGATCGTTCAAGTGTATCTCTGCTCAGATGCACTGTGTGATCATCTGGCGTAACGCAATTGAATTGCCGGCGATAGACGACCGCGGGCGAACGGTGCTCGGTAAATGACACACAGTCAGTCCACAAGATGTCCAGCATACCAGCACCGCATTCGAGGCTCCGTAGTCATGGACTTTATAGTTCGAACTTTAGCTAATACCGGTTTAAGCTCAAACTTTATTTTATTAAGCCGCGCGGAACGTTCCGGCGGGCTTGTGTTTTACTTCTGATGTATTGTTTTTTTGTTTTTTTTTTCAACGCCCGATCTCCGAGCTCCCTCGGCCGATCGCCATGAAACTTTACTATGTTCAGTTATGTAATACAATTCCAAAAATTCGGGGGCTCTGCTCAAAAAATTTGGGGCTAAAAAACACGCACTCTCAGACCTAGCTGGACTAAGGCAGGATGTGGGTCCCTAAAAAAGAAAAAAGAGAAAACGGAAAGAAGAAACGAAGGAGGACGAAGATAAAAGATAGTAAAAAAGAAGGAAATAAAGGATAGCAAAGAAAAGTAAAAAAAGAAAGGGAAAGGGGGCGAAAGAGAAAAGGGATGAAATAACTTGAGCTCAATTTCGATTTTAAATTTAAAGAAATATAAGTTTTAGATTAAAATTGTCACTGTCTAGCTTTTTGCTGTTTTAAAAACAGTAAGTTATAATATTTTGCCATGCGTTTTAGCATCTACTTAAATTCAGAGACATTTTAATGTTGATCGAATTCCGAATTCTAAAGAATCTTGAAATATTATTAACGAATTTTTATGGTCACGAAGTCTATGCGACGCAGCGCGCAATCTAAACAGCAAAAAAACTATTTAAATTCGTCATCACCGAAGAATATTTCGACTAAAGCGGCGGTGCGGGGAGGACTCCAGGGTGTACCTCTTGGTGACGCCACCCATCCGCCCACCGCTGAGCGAAAACCTTTTAACTTGATCAGACGAACTGCACCGATCAACCAGTAGAACCGATTCTACGGGGTAGTCAATCTACGGCCAAAAGCCTGCAGGGGCTGTCAACGCCGCACAGGCGCTTGATTCGTAAACATTTTTGAAACCGTAGAATTAGTAAATTTTTGCATCTCGGCGTCTGGTTCAACCTCAATGCAGGTCGCCATTTTATACATGTATACAAACTGAACCGTAAAATATATGAATTCAGGATTGTCAAAAATAACAAAAATTGTACTGTTTCCGACTAAAAATGTATCAAAAGTCGTTTGTTGGTCAGCCGGCCGGCAACGCGGTTTTTGGTACATTTTGAAGCTGAACCTGTGAAACCTGTCTTTAGGGCCTATTCTTGCACAATGAACGATGACACGCTTGTGTTCTTTAAAAAGATATGGGTCAACTTACAAAAATCGCCAGATTTCGTAGCTAAATTGTAGTTGATGTTGAAAATGGGAAAAGGGGGAAGTACGGAAGAGAAGGCAAGTTTGCCCCCACAGTGTTTTCCAGAAGTCAGTGTCGCCTATGGTCGACGGGCCGGGAGGCTGCAATGCACTTAGCGGTCGACGGTCGCGATGAACTAACAGAATTTGCGCGTCAGTATTCACAAACAAGATTCATTGGACGCTCGCTGATTCGATAACCGGCGACACTCTCGTCTGCGGACAAGATGTATCGGCCTCGAATACCCGCGCCAATGCTTATGACACCGAGCCTAGGATGTTGTCTGCAAACAGACAGGTGCACGAATTCTGAAATTCTCAGTCCGCTAACAGAGCCGCAAAGTGATCTTCGTCCGCATAGTGTGGCGCAAAAAATGTCGCTCGACTGCTGACATGAGCTGCGACCGTCCACACACTCAGCACGCGTATTTATAATACCCCGTTTACACGATAGAGCAAACATCGAGCTAGCTCGTCCAGCTAATATATAGGCAGATTGATCGTATAAAAAGTGTATAAAACATGATGAATTTTAGTTTTTGAAAGTCCACTTTTATGTTGTCTGGCGTTATATGCGTTGGCGATAAATCAGGTTCAAGAGTTGTCAAGAGTTCAGCCAGGTTTAACCTGCGATAACTTTCTAACCACATAAGTTAGCATACCATTTACACTTGCCAAAAAAGAATGTCCTCATTAATTATATTTGCAGGCCATACTGTTTTCGAGTTAGAAGCCCGTACAAGACAAACGGACATACACACAAGTAAGAGATGTAATGCGGCCTAGGATTACTGTGCCCGCACTTGTAGTAGCCTACACCTAAATTAAGACTTCACAGAATAACAAAGAAACTTAATAATTTTTACACGAACGAGTTTTGTATTGCAGGTCAGTTGTCAGAACTTTTCCCGTAGGCATTGTTCAAGTTACAACGTCTGTACACTGTACAGTAGGCCTACTACATACATGTGAAAAACATTAATTTACAAATTTGAAAAAAACATAAAAACATGTTTTTTATTCTTATAAAAACATGTAAAAACGTATATAAAAAATTAAACTACATTTGGCAGAAATTAGCACAATAACATGTTAAGAACAAAAACATACCATTTGTCAAGAGTAAAGACCGACATGTACTGAATATTATTATGTAACAGTGGTTATAGTGCAGATCGAAAACAGGGCTAAACGCAATTTGCCCATGGGAAATGCATCATATTTGTAATTTTGTACGTTTATGTTTTAATAAAACAAAAACGCAACATTAAAGATAGAACAAAAAACATTTTTAAAATAAAAAAAAAATTAAAAACGTAGAAAAAAACATTAAAACATGTTTTTTAAAAACTTATACAAAAATACAAAAAAAAATGTTTTTTTACATCTATGCAGTACTATATTGTTGTCTGTGAAGCTAGGTTTTATTCAAAAAACATTAGAGTTTGCCGGATTAGTATAATAATTTAGTAAAGGCGCGTGCACATTATAGGCCTATGCAATTAAAACTTTTATTCGAGTAACACGTGACTGTATATAAAACACATGATTAGCTATAATATGTTATTAAGTATTATTTATCTATCAACATGATACGAGAACGTGCATATTTAAACAGGTAAAACAAATAAGAGCAACAGCAACTGTCAGATGACACAGCGACGATAAAACATTACCATAAGGCCGAATTAATAAGGTACGAGGCTTGGAGCAAACAAAAAATTTGAGATAATGCTCACGAGACGCGCGAAAGCCTATGAAGCAGTTCCTGTTCGCAAACTGGCAGTCTATCTTTAGCCATTTCGTCGCAATTCATCCTTGAAGTGTGCGCTGCAACCAAAGATCGCAAAAATCAATAAAATCTCTTATTTTGAAAGATCGGGGTTTTTCATAGTCATCGACGTTGATACGATTAAAAATCTCGTTACTAGTGTTTGTTGTCATAAGCAGCATGACCATGGTAATCTGCAACCGTTTTGACGAAAAACTGCAAGCCAACAACGGTAAAATAACGACATTTACGGGAGTGCCGTTCTTTGATGCCGTCGTGCGCGGGTTTCCTTGAACCTAAAAAAAATCGAGACTTGCACCATCGAAATCTACGTTTAATGCCGAAAATTTCATATGCAGCTTGTCTATGTCTATTTCTTTTGATTTTGGCGCAATTTGCTCTTGAAAAGTGTCTCGCAGCCCGAAAGCGCCAAAAAATCTTTTTAAAACTCTTTTTGGCGTTCAAGGTCATCTAAGGTCATTGAATTCGGTGCCAATCGAGAGCCAGTGTACTACTTCTTATTAGTCATTAATAGTAACTTAGGCCCTACCTCGCACCGTTACTGAGATACAGCGACGTATTGGTTAAAAATCGCCAATTTTTCCACCCTTTCTCATTTAGCGCCCTCGTTCGCGGTGACCCCTTTCGAACTTGTGGAAAAGCTTTACGGATCCTGAAATTAGAGTTTTTCTGACAGCCGACGGTGAAGATTTGGTGATTCTAGCTTGCACCGTTTCTGACTGATCCATTCGTGTGACAAACAGATAGACGGACAGACAGACAAACAGACAGACAGACAGAATTGCGATGGCTAAGACGCGCTAAAACAGTAGCTGCTTTCGCGCGTAAAAATAAAATAGTCAGATTCTTTGCGTTGTATTTTAAAATAATTTAAAATGTGCAAATTTAAAATCTGAATTTATAATTCAACAGAAAAAGCGAAAACTGCAAACAAAGTACACTGGCAAGTTCAGAAATAACAAATATTGGGCTAATAATACAACTTGTAAAACATGGTTTTAATAAAACTAATAAAAAATGGTTGTAGCATTTGCTACTTTTGCTATGACGTTTAATCCGGCCCTAGTTAACATTTAAGTTTAAACATAACTTACGTATTACTCTGTGTATAAACTTTATGATCAAATGATTCAGAAAAAAATCTACAGAATAAATACAACAGTCTGCATGTGTTAAGAGAAAAGCAATATTATGCTCGACTCTAGTCACCAACGACAGCGTTCGATAAACAGCGCGGTTGCAGTCAGTTTAAATGACAATGTCTTGATAATGAACTGTATTGGACGAGGAAAGGCGTGTCCGAACAGAAGCTGAACTGGCAGCGGGGTAAGGATGCAAATTCACGCAATAACGAAGTTAATGTCGATCTTTAGCTGCATTATTCACGATTGATTCTGTTGACAGATTCTGGTTGGCGAATTCTAACAGAAACAAATTGATTACAGTACAATGAACTGTAGGAAAAATGTCGAAATAAATCACATTAATATTCGTTATTTAGCCACTGCTAGTTGCAAACACTTTAGAAGACGCGCGGCGATTTCAACGACGCTCCTGTTTAATTTGTGAATTTTTTCTATGTAGCTTTAGACCTACATAGAAATACTAATACTAAACATCGAAATTTCAACAGCAAACTAGAGTTTTTCAATTAATACGAGCACGAAGAAAGTGTAGGCCTATATGCTATTTGAATGTCGATGCCATCTTTCGGCTCCGTATCATTTCCTGTTACTCATAACGCAAATCGAGACAGAGCAATTTTTTACATGTAAACTAGGTGGGCAAAAGCCCACCCACTCGGTCAAATCGCCCACCCACTCCAGGCATTTGCCCAAATGGGTCAATCCATTATTTTCTTACGCTATCGCCGGTTATTTCTAGTAGATTAAAAATATTCTGCCATCACGGCCATCCTTTATTGCATTTTAAGCCAATTTTAACCCCCCTTTGAAAAAATTGTAAGGGGGCCCCCGTCCCCGGTTAGAAGGTGCGCTACTAAGACTTGGTCATTCTCTAGCGCCTGTAAAAATTTGGGGGCGCAGCACCCCCTACGGGCCGAAATATGAT
>Ga0209671_1008017_pt1 | contig 11031 bp, 6 predicted proteins | sample WorMetHERISLAND2_2_FD_187401 | JGI IMG/M metagenome (GOLD analysis project Ga0209671, IMG submission 187401) | Marine gutless worms symbiont microbial communities from Max Planck institute for Marine Microbiology, Germany - Olavius geniculatus... | ecosystem: Host-associated > Annelida >...
CAGCATGTCTGTGCCTATCTGCAACCAGGTTCACGCTACACACGATAATAGCAGTAAAATGACCACTTTTTAGGGGGGTAGCTGTCTTTGACGCCCGCCTGCGCCAGCCTCCTTGAACCTAGGGGGTCGGGACTTGGACTGCTAAAATCTACGTTGAATGCTGAAAATTTCATACGCAGGTTGTCCTGGTCTATCTCCAGCCATTTCGTCGCAATTCGGTGTTGATCAGATCACGAGTGTGACGGACGGACAAACGGACAGACGCCCAGACGATGGCAAAGACGCGCGAAGCATCCTGCTTTCGTGCGTAAAAACCAATGCTACTGATTTGACTTTGCAATAACTCTAGATATCTACATACATACTTAATACAATGGCAGTGGCACATGCAAATGCCATAACATCTCAGCCGAGGCAGCTAGGTTCCAAGTCATTCCCAGTGGTAATAGCACTGAATACCGTACATACGAGGAGCGTTCAATAAGTTTTGCAAGTCAATATGTTAGACCGAAAAACTTTTCAAAATCTATACCCCGATAAAACACATATTTCTCACGAACTCATGAAAGCTTAAAGCAGATGTGACGTCATTGTGAATTATGACGTCACGCTTTTTACATCTGTCCTTCCAGCCATGCGGCCACCACGGACTTGAGTCATTCATTGTTTGGATAGCGGACACCACAAAGAAAAATTTTCAAATTTGGAAAAATATAATAGTTGCTGCAAGTAAGGTCTCTACTGTATGTAGGGTGATCTTATTGTACGGAGCCAGAGTCACAAACAGCAAGCTAGGTAATTGTAACTTGGGGTCTGGATTGCAGTGTCATATTTAGGGGAAGATCTGCGGGCCTCGCTCATAGGCGACCGCACACCAGGGCTCCCAAGGTCGTACACTGCAAACTTTGTTTAACCTTTCACAAAGACAACGGATATCACTAACTGTTAACTTTTGATATTAACTTTTAATAAACTTTTCTGACAACGTTAAATCCTGACGAGCCATCGTAACTCAATAGAAGCGTTCTCATTTATAGCCAACACAGATTTCGGCTACTAAATATTTATAATTACAAATGAAGAATTCATGGACATAACTATTGTCAGAGCTCTCATAAAATCACATGTTCCAGGGCCTCGTGTTGAAAAATCCAACGGCAGACTGATGATATGACATGAAACAGCAAGCCCAATTTTGCGCTGTTTGTGTTAGCACTCCAAATCGTTCCTGTTTAACGCTCTATGATGTCATACATTATAATGACACATCACATCCATTTTAACCTCATACGTTTTCGAAAGAAATAAACGTTTTATCGGTGTATATATTTTAAAAAGTTTTTTAGTCTAACATATCGACTTGCAAAACTTTTTGAATGCCCCTCGTACTTGCGTGTAAGTTGAGTTGACCCATGTATAAGTCAGCCACCAGAACTCTACGGCAAAAACTTGTCCAAAATTGTTCAACTTATAAGCAACTACGTATGATAATGACATTGTATTACCAAGCAGCTGCTGCAGTCCAGGTGGCAAATCCAGAGATAACTCAGCTGATTTTGAAGGGGACTCTTGACTGATTTGCCGACGGGTAGTGCAAGGGTGCCGGTCTGCTGGTCTCAACATTCTCTGATCATTCAGCGACTCAGTGAGGTGACCTGCTGTGTGTAGTTTGCACAACGACAATCATCACTTAAAAGTAAAAAGGTAAAGGTCGTCAATTTGTATAGCACATCGTCGCGGACATGTGAACGCCTCTAATGCACTTTCGTCACTAACCGAAGCCGCCTGCCGCACGGCCACCGTGTGCAGCCTGCAGACACAGGCTGGCGCAGCGGCCGGCTAGGCAGCCCCAGTCAGCTGTACCAAGGTCCCCACCTTCCGTAACCCATGTAAATAAATTAGTTTAAAATAAATCACTAGCACTTACAATATCATCATCAGTTAGTAGCTAGCAGCATTTACAGCGTGCCAAAGTCAATGTTATTTGAATTGTGGAAACAGGTGCTCTGATAATGAGGTAATTACAACTAGGGGGTCAATCTTGCAAAGGCTGAATGAATACAACTACACCAATAATATTATGATACAAAAGGGCTGCCAAAGTTTGAGCTAAAAAAAAATTCAAGAACTTCTCAAGAACTTTCCGGTACCTTTTCTAGACCCACTGCCGCAATGTTTTACGTCATGTTAGATGTTTCTGGAATCATATGAAAAAAGTGATCACATCAAGGTCATAAATTCACACAACAACCAATGTAAAATTCAGGGTCTTTCAATACCCTCTTACATTAAATAGAAAGAAATCTTTTTCAAAAACTTTCAAAAACATTCAAAAACCTACGAGGGTCATCCCAAAAGTTTCTGGCCTCGACATTAGACAATAATATTTTCTACAATCTATACACCAGTATAACATACATCCTTTACAAACTACAATGAATTGGTTGCAGATATGACGTCGTTGTAATTTATGACGTCATATAGCTCTAAACTGAAACAATTTGGAGCACTAATGCATAGAATCAGGCTCACTGTTGCATGACAATTTTCCAGTTTGTAGCTAGGTTTACCAAAGTGGAGCCCCGTGGCATCTGATTTTGTGAAAGCCCTAACAAATGTGTTTGTGAATTTCTCATTTGCATATGTGAATATACAATAGCCTACATTTGCGCTAGCCGCAAATAGGAGCATTTGAGTCAATTACGACTTCATATAAATATGAGGGGCATTCAAACAGTTTTGAGCCTCAATATACTGGACAAAATTTTTTCATTGTCTATATATCAGTAAAAGATTGCGTATTCATGTGAGCAGATTGTGGAAGTGTCATCATTGTAATTTATAACATCACAGAGCATTAAGCTGAAACGATTTGGTGCGATAACACAATCAGCATTTGAATCAGGCTGGTTGTTGCATGAAACTTTGAGTCTATAGCTGGATTTACCAAAGTGGGGCTCCTTGGCATGTGATTTTACGAAAGCCCTGACATCTACGTTTATGAATTTCTCATTTGGGTCTGTGAATATACTATAGCCTAATCTGTGGTAGCCGGAAATCAAAACGTAAAAAAACGTAAAGTCCTTCCTGAGCCTTACGGCCCATAGGGCGGCGCTGATCTCCATGTCCTAAGGCCCTCAGCCAGACACCAGTTTTTACACTGCGAGACCACGGATACGGGGCCAGTGTATTGCGCGGTGTGCCTGTTTACTGGTATGTCCCAGCGGTGAAGCCGGTACCAAATTATACTGCTTGGTGACAGAGGCACATGTGTGTGAACAACTTGCCTAAGGTCGTTACCCGGCAGTGTCCTGGTGCGGAGTCAAACCTGCGCCCGAGTTACCTTAGAATTACAAGTCCGACACGTTACCGTTAGACTACAGAGCCACACAAAATCAAAACACTTTAGCCAAAATACGATGCAATGCCAATATCTGATGGCATCAGAAAAATTGTGTTAAAAATTTAACTGTTAATTATATCAATTGTGTTAATGAAAGGCCAATCAGAATTTGTGATTATTACATGGGCCCCTGATGGACAGGGGCTCGGAAGCAAGCCCTGCACAATTTCCCCATATTTCAGCACTGCAGTCCAGTCCAAATTCTACAGTTAGGCCTACCCAGCCGGCTGTTCATGACTATGACTTTCTACACCAAGACCACTCACTCTGCATACAGCAACAACCTTACCCCCAGTGACTATTATCTGTTTTAAAATCCGAAATCTGATAGTGATGGTGTCCGCTATCCATGATGATGAACGACTCAAGCCTTTTCATTTGACACTGGAAATCAATTCTATTTGACGCTCTGTGACGTTTCAATGATGTATAGATTGTCGAAAATATTGTCATAAATTACAATGACGTCATATCCGCAACCGACTCATTAGAGTTAGTAAAGAATGTACGTTTCACTGATGTATAGATTGTCGAAAATATTGTTGTCTAATATGTCGAGGTCGGAAACTTTTGGGATGACCCTCGTATGGTCACCCTGTACAAATGCTTGGGACTAAGCTAACCTTGAGAGAAGCCAATGTAGCTTGCTGCCTGCCTGTAATCAAAAGATAAAAAAAATGAAAATAAAACCAGGAGTATTCTTCTACCCCAATAATGACTCAGATCCACAGACCCCGCATCTAAACTGTACTCTGGACTGCCACCAAAATCTAATCAATTGTTACTTAACCTAGGTCCAACCCTCCAAAAACTTTAATTAAAATCTGTTGACAATTATTTGGCACAATCTGGTGGAAAAAAATCACAGCCAGATGAAAAAAACACACACAAACATAATCTCCTCTATTTGCACGAAGAGCAAAGAAGAGTACCGTGCAGTGAACCAGCTGGCATCTGAGAAACGGCAACGGCTTTCTCGTGAAACAGTTTCAATGCTTCCATGGTCGACGCTGACATACGCGACTTGCAACTTCTAGATGCAGCACTTCTTTTTCGTCCTAACATTCGTCACAATATATTACAAATACCGCAAAGCCGGATGAGTGAATGTGGATTCTGACCGATTTATCTGCACCAAGAATAAATGCAGCAAAGTGATACACGGTACCTGGATGTAAAAGATGTCATCAGTAACGATGTCACGTATACTCAAAATAACAATAACGAAGTTTTACCATCTCAGATAAAAATTAAGACATCTAGCCATTCTAGTGTCTGCTTTTAATCAGTTGTTTCTGCCCCTCGCTCACTGGGGCATTAATAATACTAATAATAGTACAACTAATAATAATAATAACAAGCACTAAACAGACAGAATATAAAAGAACAATTGATCGATTGCCAAAGCAGCCCCTAATGTACTGCATAATTAGTTTTCCACGCATCGTGGAATTTCGAGCCGAGCCGCAGAATTTTCCCTTTGCTGTGGAATTTTAATAGTTCTGCGGAATTTCACGGAATTTTGCAACAGGTAAAAATTCAGTGGCGATTAGTACAATTTTTGACTTGATGACATATTTTTATCACGGAAAAATCAAACAAAACTGAAAAAAATCTGTGGGCACTACTACATTGTGAGGCAAAAAAACACACCAAAATTTATCCATCATAACTTGAAGAAAAATCATCAGATCTTAATAATTTTTGGTACATACTACTTCTGATACAACTGGCCATCAAATGGTTATTCAAGTTTCCACGTCACCCAACGTATGCTCTTGCACTACCTGAGGAAATCAAAACACATGAAATTGATGTCAAAATGAACAAAAATGCCAAAAAAAACCGTCTGTGACATTATTGATAGTGACTTGGAGAAGAATAATCAGATTTTAATAATTTATGGTACCGGTATAAACATTCCTGACACAACTGGGCACCAAGTTCCCAGCTCACCTAACATCTGTTTCTGCATTACTTAAGGAAACAGAACCAATGCAACATGAGTTGAAATAAAAAAAAACATCAGTAAATTTCATTACTTCAGATATGTAGTGGTTGTAGCCCCTAACAGCCCTGACATTCGACAGGGTTTGCAGTGTTATGCAGCAGCGAGTTTACGAGACGCTGTTTAGGAATATCAATGAACTCAAAAAGCGACTGGTTAAAGTCTGGAGCAGAACATTATCAACACTGATACCAATGAATGGAGAAAGCATCTCCCTGCCTGCATTTGCACAAATGGCCAATATTCTGAATATTTACTCTCAGCAGTTGCACAAATAAACAATTGGACAAACTGTCAGCCAAAGTGCTAGAAATTTGGACAAAATGTGCTAAATGTGTGTTATTTGAATCAAATAATGATACTGCATTGCATAAATATCTAATACTTTGAAAGTTCTGTTTTCCCTGGGTAATAATAATAATAATAACAATATACACGGCGCCTAAAGGCAGAAGTCACTAGGCGCAGTCACTAGGGTAGTGCAGAAACAGACGTTCAGTGAGGCAAGAACATAAATGATCACTTGACAGCCAGACTTTGTGTCTGGAATACTCATGCCAGAAATTATTAACATCTAATAAACTGTCTTCAAGTGACGATTGATATATTTTGGTGTGTTTTTTATGCCTTACAGTGTAACAGCTGTTGGTGCAATCGTAAATAAATGCAATGCAACTTGGCAAACTGCGCTTTTAAAACAAAAAATAGGTAATTCTCTCAGTACATTGCTAGCATAACTCAGCAAAATGTCGCTATGGATGCCAGCCCTTCAGAAACTAAGTTTTTGAACTCAGTTCATTTACAAATGGAAGGCTGTGACGAGCCGCAGAACTTGGACAATTCTGACGCGGTAAGCCGTGGAATTTTGCAAACCGGCATGCAAAATTTGGCAAAATTTTCCGCAGAAAACTGTGGGCCCTAATAATTAGTACTCAGATACAATAACGGTTAAGATCAATTGCATTAAACTGCTTAATACTAAAAAAGCCACAGAAACTAAAATAACTGCAAGTAAGCAAGCTACCTTTTACCTTTAGTTCACAAGGAACTATCACACAGTATAAGAAATGACGTTTGGGGGGAGGGTCCTGTAACTCTGAAACCCCTTAACAGATTTCCATAAAACCTGGCATCAGTGATCACATCGCCCACCCGACCCCACATGCAAAATTTGGTTACAATCAGTTCAAAGGGGGCATAACTGCGCATGCGCGAAATTCGGCATTAGGCGTCTATTTTTTTCTTTTTTTCTTGTGCACGGCTACAGACCAGCACGTTGGACCGACCGACACCGCTAATGGCTCAAACGAAGCGTCCTAATGCCGGACACATTCCTTACATGTTTTTGATTAAAATTTTAAAAATTTTCTCCTGTTTATGCCCCAATTTTTAAAAATATGCATAAAAAATAATTGCACAGAGTGTGGTCAAGCAATCTGATGGTGTCATTTGAATTTACCCCCTAATGACCCCTGTTGCCATAGCAACCATTCAAAAATTTAAAATTCTGCATTACAGCCACTGGACAATTCAAAGTGGTACAGCTCAGCCCCCGTGAAAGATAACTGCAAGCCGTTTGCACCTATCCCCTATTTCTGGGCCAGGCTATCCGACGGTGTCATTTAAATTTCTCCCCTGCTGCGATAATATCGCCCCAAAACCATTTTTGCCGTTTTTCAGTGTTAACTCATATCGCCCTTACACAGCTTTGCAACCTGTGAACGTTTTTTGCTCTGATGACTATCATCTCCAGTGCGGAAATTACTGAGAAACTGCGAGGAGCAGTCAATGCATGACAGATACCTCGGCGTACAGGGAGATCATGCTTCATGTCAGCCAGCGGGTTTTCACTTGATATGACACTGGGTGATGTGCTCTTTGATTCACTCGAGTAACTCTTATCATCCCACTGCAAACAGACACATACAGTCACGCCTACATATGCTGCCTATCATCTCATGATAGATCAACTTTTGTTAAGCTCAAATTCCATTACGCCGACTTTGCGACAAAATCCGGGATAAGTTCCTGACAAAATTGGGAACGTGTCACGGACACAAATCATGAAAGTCCACGACACAAATCACGTCGTCGACTTTCATGATTTGTGTCCGCAACAAAGTCTGTGGACTTTGTCGCGAACTTTGTCGCAAACATCTCGACATGTTGAGAAGGTTTGTGTCTGCGACTTTCGTGATTTGTGTCGGTGACTTTCACCGAAACTTCATGGTTTCATGATTTGTCGCCGTTTGTGTCCGCGACTTTCATGATTTGTGTCCACGACTTTCGCCGTGGGGAAGTTTCGGTGAAAGTCGGCGTAATGGAATTTGGGCTTTACACAGCAATCACTAAAGATCCTCATTAATACTGGCGATCGTCAGTCCTCAAGCACACCGAGAAGCAGAAGTGTCAGTTAGCACAAACAGAAATACAAAAACTAGCACCTAAAAGTTTGATGATTGATGATATCAGAATAAGGCAGAAAGCTAACTTAGACTAACTTAATTGTAACATTGATAATCATAATTCAATTTGGTAGCAACATGCCTCAGTGAAGGCTTATTAAAGGTAAAGGGAGCCATGCTCCAGCTGAGGCGTAGGTGGGGTGCTCATCTCCCACTCGCGGCTGTTGAGCCCGTAGGTGGATAAACCACTTGAGTCCGTGACGCATGGCCAGTGCGACGCCAGACCTACGGTTATGTTCCCAGCCTCAGGGCATCACCGCCCTTTGACCGGTACCAAATTATACTGCTTGGTGACAGAGGCACATGTGTGAACAACTTGCCTAAGGTCGTTACCCGGCAGGGTCCTGGTGCGGAGTCGAACCTGCGCCCCTGAGTGACCTCAAGATTACAAGTCCAGCACGTTACCGTTAGAATAATAATAACAAAGTTTTACCATCTCAGATAAAAATTAAGACATCTAGCCATTCCAGTGGCCCTCGCTCACTCGGGCATTAATAATACCACACAGTGAAGGCTTATTGCGCTCATTAAATGATGCCATCTGTTAAAAGAGGGAAAGGAGTAAAAAAAGCAATATAACGACCATTGTCCGTATGTCTCTCGTCCTGCCTATCAGCTTACTCTGTCAGATTACCCAAAAAGTCGTGAACAGATTTGATTAATTCTAGTTATCGAAGAAAAATAGCCATGCACGAGACTGAAATGAACAAAGTAGAAACTGAAAATATTGACATACGCCTGAGATTAGTCAGTTGCCTTTCTCTCAAAGAACGGTAAATGACTTTTAAAATGTGTAACATAATACATGAAGCTATTCGACTAAAGAAGCAGAAGCAGCACAAGGGAGATGGGCTAATGAGCAACAACGAGCAACCTCCAGCACAGCAGTCGTGACATCAAGCTTTGGCAGTGAAGCGAACTGACGCCGCGTGACAATTCCATCAATTCCATGCCGGCGGCTTCTCAAACTGTGCAGCTTGGAACCATCTGACATGTCGGAGACGCTGAGTTCATTGCGACCGCTGCAACCGCTGTCGTCACTGCTGTTCTGTAACGACAGCAGCGTCACAAACGCCAATTCTCAAACCAATCTGGTATTCGCATCGACATGTAGCTGTACTGTATCAACATCCGCTAGGTTTTTAACACATGCAGTTCTGCAAACACAGCATTAAAACGATAACAATGACAAACTACCAATAAACACCTAAAAACTGTTAAACAGTATTAAATGCATGCCACATTAGGTTTGTTGCCCTGCCAATTGCATCAAATCATTTTTAAAGGCAATTTTCTTTACTACGCATTCTAAAGACCTTTCCTAGAGTTCAACAACTTTCTGTAATGCGACACTTATTGCTACCATCTCGGCTCGATGTGTAGATGTAGTAGAACTGGCAGGTGCTTCAACAAGATGTTCTTCCTGGTTGTGTCATGAGTACAAACTGACTTTTCGCAGCTGGTTCTGTCAGTTGTTACCCTGCTTCGATGGTGAACTTTTTTTGTTCACTGATAAGAAATGCTTATTGTATCAGCAACAAGCAACATGGAGGCATAAAATCAGGCATCTTGCTATCCAAAAACTCAACCTTTTCTCAAGCGGTCCGTGCTAGTGCACTGTCTTGCTGGAAGGTGTAAAAGTTAAGCTATCCTTACAAGTGTGTGAAAGTGATCGTTTTCGGCATTTTTTTGTAGCTACAATGGTAAAACTTCATCAGTTTGTCATCAATGAACCAGATAAAGTTTGCCATCGACGCAGAGCAGCCATTCAGCAAGTATGTCAGCACTGGTTACAACAAGCCAGTTTGTACTCGCGGCACACTATGACGACAGCATTACGCCATGACTAGCAAAGAATATTTAACTAAAAGCCATACCTTGTCCAAATATTTTGAATTAGCATTTCTTCAGCTTACGTCTGGTAAAAAATTTCATGTAAATTGATCATCATTTGACTAAATTATGAAAGAAAGATAAAGGGTGCCTTTTTTATGAAACACCGTGTATAGTCACTGACCCACTACTTTCAGTCAGCCTTTTCTGCCACCTAGCGTCCATCATCCTATGCGCCCTGATTCTTTCTGAGACTTTGGCGCTTTATAAATCATTTACTTACTTACTTACTTACTTAAAGTCTCATCATGATGTGGATTGCCAAAAATTATCAAAATCGGCCAATACTTCACAAAGTTATTCAAAAAATAACAGTGGCAAGTTTTTTTCTGAGACACGGTGTACAGAACAATTTCAGCCATCAGTTAGCCCATTACAGAATTGCAAGCAAATTGCCACAAGTGAAAATGCCCTTCAGACATGTAAGATCAATGGTGCCAGTGTGAGAAAAAAATATTTAGAAAAAAAAACATTTCCAATTTATCTTTTACTCACAATATATGTCACTCTCAGTAAGTCACAATTTTCAGCAACACTTACAAACAGAATAACAATGTAAAAGTTTACCTTATTTTTGGAGAAAACTCCATTCCAGCAAAGTTTCCTTCGAGCAAGACGATCATCATTTTCAGTCTGGCAACAAAAGCAACAGAGTCAGAGAATAATGATGCAACCAATCAAAACCATGATTTCATTTTATGGAGACATTGGACAGATGACATCACAATGGTAAACAAGAAAGGATCGCATACAACTAAAAGTGTGAGGCCCCTATAATGGGAGTCTGGGGGCGAAGCCCCTAGCGGGATCCACGGGCAGAGCCCCTGATCAGGGAGACAGGCGGGCAAAGCCTCGTTAAAGCTGAAATACTTCTGGCTTTTGGATGTTCACTGAAAGTCGCAGATTTGCCCACTTTAAAAAAAATTGAAAACGCCAAAAAATCAGATATAATTTGTGTTGTCTTTGCAAACCAAAAATTTTAGCTAATGCTCACGGCACGTGCGAAAGACAAGACTATAGCAGTTCCTATTCGCAAACTGTCACTCTATCTCCAGCCATTTCGTCACAGTTCATTCTTAGAGTGTGCGCTGCAGCCAAAGATCGCAAAAATCAATAAAAACCCAATAAAATCAATAAATCAATCAATCATTTAATTCATACCAAACAAAGTTACAAACATAAAATCAATAACGCAGTGCATGTGGTCTGATAAAGGACACAAAGGGCAAGCCTCTAATATGTGCCCTGAAAAAAATAAGAAA
>Ga0209671_1008020_pt1 | contig 11030 bp, 8 predicted proteins | sample WorMetHERISLAND2_2_FD_187401 | JGI IMG/M metagenome (GOLD analysis project Ga0209671, IMG submission 187401) | Marine gutless worms symbiont microbial communities from Max Planck institute for Marine Microbiology, Germany - Olavius geniculatus... | ecosystem: Host-associated > Annelida >...
GTAATGTGTACAACACAGTAGAAAATACAAACAATAAATAATAACAAAGAGTAGAATACATGCTCGGTGGATGGACAGATTCCATGTTTCAAACGCAATTTGGTAAATCAAATTCTGCCGATGTTGCCAAAAATATTCAAACTGTGGGCATATATATCTGTATGCACATTCATAAAAAAGTGAGCCACAAATGTTTCATCATATTGACTGATACGTAAAATTCTTTCACTGGCACACTCACAAGTAAATTTGTACTGGGGGGAAGGGATGAGTGTCAAATTAAGGTTGCATCACACATGAAAAGCACTGCTACATTAACTTGTGAAACGAATACTAACATTCACTAGGCGTCTGAGGTTTAGCCAAATCTATAATGATCACTAAACATAGATTTACTAGGATGAATGTGCCAGTGAAAGAATAATTTGTTAAACTAGTGAATATTACATGAAACTACTGCAGGCCAGTTTAAACATATTGGCGATGGCAGAAAAACCACAGTAAATTAGAGAATACATAAATTTTACTGTACAAAAAAGTTATTAACAATTAAATACTATCAACAAAAAGCAAACGAACTAACATTTTACATGTACTAAAATTCAGTTGTCAAAATGTCTTACCACTTCCATGAGATAACGGTATTGGAACGAAAAAAAGAGGGAACAGTATTAGTATACTGCTAAGAGGAAAAACCTGCCATAACAGCATTAGTCATAAGATAAGACTCTGCTGATCATTAATCTATGCAGCTCTATTGGGTGGGCCAAAAAAAGTGACACCCGTTTTCAACTTTGTCGATATAATGCTGCATATAAACTGCAAAACACCAGATATTTACACCACTTGAACGAGGGTAACATTTGCTATTAATTGTTCACGGTTTAAATGTGCTCATTTACTAAAAAAATCAATTTTCATAATTCTTTCGGAACCCGAGTGTTTCTCCCATGCAGATTGTGAATCAAACAGCATTCTTAGTTAGTTAATCCAACCACTGTGATGAAAATTAAATTTAATGATGCATAAATACAACTCACTAACATCAGTACACAAAAAACGATGTCACTCGAGGTGAATGATATGCAAGTAACCAAAAAATGCAAATATATTGCATCAAACAAGAGAGCAAACTCAAATACCAAAGATGTGTCACTTCTTTGGCCCAATCTGTATTGCAAACTGAATAAATAATTAAAACAAAACCAAATATATACAGCTTGGTTGCCTGCTCAGTGAGTGAGTGAGTAGGGTTTAACGTCCCGCCCGACAGAGTATAGGTCATTTCGGGGATGGCCTTTCCAGACAAAATTGCACGTACACATAATAAAAGAACACAAGAGTTTAAGCTTTACAGAAAGTTTAACCTTTATGAAACACAAAACCTAAAAACAGCCTGCTCAGCATATAGCCAAGAAACAATAAGCAACGTAATGCTGCAGTGATAAACATCTCAGCCATTACAACTCAATTACCACGGTAAGCCAAAAAGCTAATTCGCAAAAACACTGCAATTACTTCCTTAGTTTGACCCAAAATGTTATAAGTCCCAGACCTGGTCACTCAACTACTTCACTACGGGCAACTGAACTCCGAATTTGTCTTACCCTATCGTATCAGTTATTAATAAGTTAGTAATGCCTGCTATTAACCTACTATTTTTCAATTCTCAAAATAGTAACAACGCTACAAAATATACTACATATCCTGGCATTCTCATTCTCCTGGCACCACAAAACTAACTGTATCAGTCTTACGTCATATCACATAACATTCTTACAGACGTCACTTTCCCCACAATGCTTTGTGAAAGCACTTACGTATTAAACAGTACTTTATGACGGGCACTGTTTTTCCAGATTTGCCATGATTAGCCAATGATCACTAAATATTGAGATTGCTGGGGCTCTGTTTTTACAGGCTCTATGTCCCACCACACACGTACACTCAGTTTTTGCTTAGCCTGCCCATTTTTATGGAGTTATTCCATCTGAGACCAATCCCAAGTGTGATTAGTCTGGGGATTGTTGCGGCAGTAGTTTAACACACCAGACACCCTTCCTGCAGAATTATCACTGCTAAGTTGGCCAAGGCAATTTGCCAGACTGTCACTTTTGATTACAAATCTAAACAAACAGACAACAATTACAAGGGTCGTTCGATAAATAAGTTACAAAACAGTGTCACTCTGTTAGTTTTACAAATATGAAAAATCCAAAATATACGTTTTGTAGAGAATTTTAGTCTGAACATGTGCAGAAATTTTGATGTCATTATTGTGACGTGTGTTATTTTCCCACCAGTAATCTATCATAACTCACAAGTGACAAGACAAACAGCATAGGAACGAAAAAATGAATAAACATAACAAGTTAACGCCATCTCTTTAAATGCTCAAGACTAATGTTTTATTTTACGTCATGTTGTCCGAGTTTGCTCAAACATTTGTTCTATCTGTCAGCAAACTTTTGAATGTCCGATGCAACAATGATGCCGGCTGCTGTCCATGCTGCTGAAGACCGACTGATTGCACCTCAGTATGATAACAAATTTCTGCTCATCTGGCATTTTCTTACACCAAACGTGAACTGTTCACTTCGTAGAGCACTCGCCGCCATACACTGGATGCATCTCACGTGGTTCGTTTACGCAGATTTTTTTTCGGACATTAATCAAAAGAACGCGTCAACATGAATGTGGCAGTATCCATGGATTAGACTGTTGATCGTCTCTTCAACTTCGTTGAGCACACCAAAGATTTAATATATAAACTTAAGCAGGTGCTTGATGAGGACTACAATAGTCTGACACTGATAACAGGTCAAATTAAAAAGCTTGATGCCAATCGTAATTGCAAGAAGCAGATGGTAGCTGTCTGCGAAGCAGAAATGTTCCCCCACCTGCAGGTGGCAGCGATGGAGCGCACTAAGGTTCGTAAGGATGGCTCATGCCCAGGATCCAATCTTAAGTCTTGGATGCATCTCAGAGTGAATCTGATTTGCATTTATTTTTTTTTGGCCACAAAAATACAATAACGGCACGCTGTTTGTTACAGGAGAATTTCAGTGGCAACGTCACTGTATTTAATGCTTATAAATGACGTCATCATCATAAACTCGGAGCTGCTACTCGGAATTAAATTTTCTACAAAATGTACATTTCGGATTTTTAATATTTGGAATGACGCTGTTTTGTAACTTAATTATCGAACGATCCTCGTACAATAACCATCACTAATGAAACACATTCAGTGGTGTCGTGCCAGGTTGTGAGGGGGCAGAGAAAACCAACTGCCCCATCCCCTAAATTCTACCCTGACAGAAAATCTTTTGTTGGACATGTTTTCGTCCAGAGATACAAAATTTGGGGCTCAAAATGCCCTATTCTGCAGGGAGGGTGGAAGGGGGGGATTTGATCCAAAAATTGAAATTTAATACATGCAAATCTCCTCTACCGATAATGGAAGTTTGCTGCTGTCTACCGGAAAACTGCAAATTCCTGCCTTCAACGTGTTAACCCACAACACCACTGCATGCATACAAAAATGCGCGCAGTTATTAAGTCTGCAGAACAGTGAAAAATCACACTTATGCACGCAACATATTCAAGTGGCAGAAAGCAATGTCACGAGCACAATGGATATCTCACAGCCACGAAAATCAGAAGTGTGCAGAAAACCAAAAGTCTGTTTGGTTTCGGTTTCAAAAACTAAGCAGCACCATCCAGAATTTTCAATTCCATTATGTTGGTTTTCCATAGCATTTGCAAAACCAATCCCAAATCAGCTGGTCACAAGAACTGCAGTCAACAACACTGGAGTGCAAACATATGCATCTGAAGTGGAAGGCCAATATATTAAATTTCATTACGAACTTAAAAATTATGTGTAAATCATTTCCAGAGGGTAGTTGACCAGTTGACTGCGGTTACCTGGTAACTCCAGTTCCTAGCAGAAAACAGAAAAAGAAAACTGTTCCTTACCAATTCCAAACCAAAACTGGTTTTAAAGCAACCAAACAAACGACAATTCGAACACTAAAAACTGTGGTTATTTTAAAAAAGCAAAACCAAACTACAAAAGAATCATTCTGCACACCCCTATAAAAACGTGATGCCAAAAAGCTCACATACTGAAACATATACTGAAGCATGTGTTCTAATGCTCGCACAACACTCATTAATACTTTGTGCTGCAGCTCAACTTCTCAGAAAAAAAAACAGAATGTTAACAAGGATGGAAAACAGTCTAATGGCCACATGCTTGATGGCATTATTACATCGAAGCATAATTACCAGTACCCCTAGTTTTAAATTACACAGACTTTGAAAAAATTTAGCTTTCGCTTTAACACATGCACAAAGATGCATGCGTTACTGTCTGACTGCCGTATCAATAACATGCTGATCCGGTTCATCTGTCATAATATGTGAACACAGTCATCCATCTTTTCTAGACCATCGCTGCATTACTAACCAGTAATCACGCTTTGTAGTCCACCAGGTAAGGTCGGGGGCTGTATGGCAGCCAAGGCATAGGAGAAATGGAGCCTCTCTTGCTTGCAGCATTAACTGTCTCAGCAGCCTTCCGTTGATGCGGACACTAAATGGTAAAGGCAGGAAGTGAAGCGGGTAAGTTTAGTAATCTTCATGCAGCATTTTCTAGTGGAAATCTGTATGGAAAAAAGCCGAATAGCAAAGTTTGGCCATTTGGTGCCAGGGGTTCCAGTAATTATGCCTCATCGTGTAGAATACATCATGATTAAATTACTCAAATGTGAGACAATCAATATGCATGTACACAAAACCCCGTATCGGCTGGCTGCTATATGTCTAGACATGTGTAGACATCAGGAATGTTTAACAGGCGTCAAGTCTTGTTCCTTGCATGAGTGGCTTGCGTTTTCTCGTTTCAGTCGACCATTCTCGCGTGAAAGCCAGTCTATCTCTTTACCTAGCGTATCCATACCCTCCTGCAGCAACACACATAGGCAATCTTACTGTCTCCATGCTGAACTGTGACGTAACAATCACAGTCTTCCGTAAACTAAAGGAGAATTGAAACAGCAATTAATATGAAAAAAACTTGTTTTCAGGTTTTCTAAAAACCTCAAATCCTCAAAAGTCCACATTTTAGAGCTTTTCGTCTTCTCCATTTATCACGTTGCTTTGTAACCACGGACATTCGTCACAAAGGCCTGTGTTCAACTAAAGCGACTGTAACTTCTATGATGTCACTAATCAACAGTTTGTTAATGTCAAGTCATGACTTAAAATTTTGTGACTGACATTGTTGTTTCGCTAGAGTATTACCGTGCAATTGCCTTTACTGTAGGTCCCACAGAAAAGCCTCAGCTGTTCTTAATATTTCTCACAAAATAACAAGTGCTATTAAGTTCTGATTAAATGTTGCTTCTTTGTACAAAAATTTGTTGATATTGGACCAGGATTGTTAAATTTATTTGAAAATGTATCAAGGGTCCAGGTTTTTTTGGACACAGCGTACATTATGTACAGAATTGACTTTTTTACCCCTTTGCCATTTCACCCCCTGGCTGATCTGTCCCCTGTCGCATTTGCCACCTATACAACGAATCAGCAAGACACATGAGGCGAATCAGCCAGAGGCAAAATGGCAAAGGGGTAAAAAACATATGTAAATGTATTTGTTGCATGCTACTAGCCTTGAGCTTGATGTTCTTGAGCAGAGAGTCTTCAAGTAGTGCTTGCAGTTTGCTGTTGATTTCCAACGAGAGACTCAAAGTCATGCCTTCGTCCAGTGTCTGATGACTGTATAGCGACGCCATTATGCCACCCTTCTTACACATGTTCACCTGGTTCAACCAGCCAATCAATGAAGCAATCAATTTCATATGTCTGTCTTTAGACAATGCCTTAGTTCTGCCGACTTTGTGGGTCCCGATGCTGCGATGTTACAGACTGGAGAGTGCGGACGGTGTTTATGTAGATGCATGAGCATAGGCCTATAGGCCTACGTGGCTTTAGCCTCTGCAAGCACAGCAGATCGGCGCGGGGTCACTCGCTCGTTGCAGTCAGTCACTGGCGTTATGTAGCCTACACCAAAAAGAGTACTACCCAGTTCACAACCCCTCCGCTGCTCGCCCTGTTCACAAGACACTGACTGTACGAGTGCATGACGAGCAGATGTCGTGTGCTCGTAGCCTCGTAGAGCCAGCTTCATGGTGTAAACGGAGTACCTGTATTAATGCCGTGCAACCAAACAAATTCAAAGGAAAAGGGCGGTCGTTTGCCTCATCGGCCGATGCATCTGTTCCGTCATTTTCATTCACTGCCTTACGTCCATTGCAGCAGTTACGTTACGTGAACAACGTCAACTGTGCTGCGTCCATATTCATTCACTCAGTCAGTCAGTCACTCAGTCAACGGATAAATGCATGAGTAAATAAATAAATAAATTAATTAATCCAATTGATGGATCGATCAAGCGATCGGTCAATCAGTCAGTCAGTCGATTTTACACATCGGACACCCAACTAACTATTAGTATTAGAGCACTCAATGAAAGGCCAAAAGTTGAAAGAAATGTTCTGTAATATGCTAGTATAATGATTATAAGCTGCTGCTGCTGCTAACCTTGGCTCTGTCCGACGACTCTGAAGCCAATGTCCCGGCTTCCTCTCGCACTACGTAACCCTGAATAATTCTACAACACAGATGCATACAGTTTCTTCAGAAACTTAACTACCTGGAAACATTTCATACCACAGCAGTTATGTATGAACCTGCTAATGAAATGGTAAAAAGGTAAACTTTCCACCTAGTCACCATCACCGCGTCACAGCTCATGTGACCCTAAGGTCAGTGCTTATTTCCATTTACATGCTCCCTCCCTCACTCCCCTCCCCTTCCCCCCAGCTGGCAGTGAGCTGCAAACACAGCTCATTTACGTGAGCAGAAAGCCTGACTTCTCTCATATACTGCCATTTATCTTCCCAGCAATTAAGCTAGTACCTAGTTATACTGCTAGGTGACAGAGGCAAACATGGGTGAACATCTTGCCCAGAGTCAGTACCTGGCAGTAGAGTAGCTGGGAGTCAAACCTGCACCATATAAATTGCAAGTCTGACAAGCTAACCATTACATCGCCGAGGCAAAAGCAGAACAGCATAAGTTACAAACCTCGACTTTCGATGAAGTTCCTCCACCAGATGATCGATGTGGTCTTTCAGAAACTCAATCTTTTCGTTCTTCTTGATAAGCAGTGGTCGGAGGACATCAGCATCAGTTGGCAGTGGGCTGCTGCAGCTGGCAGACCGACTCTGCACTTCCTTCGCTGGACTCTGCTCCTGAGTGCAGCCAGATCAACAATAACATACCGTAAATACAAAAAGTTAGAAGGTTAAAGATCATCCACGGCTTTCAGTGGTAACCCATCTCAAAGCTACCTGTCACATGGGATCAGGTGGCTTGTTGGCATACCAGTAGTGTGTCGGACTTACGGTTGAGAGGTTATGGACTTGACTCCAGGTTGGGTCGCTATCAAGTGGTTACTACTTCAATGGATAACTGTCTGCACACAGGTAAACTATCTCTCTATATATAGCGAACACCAAGGTAAACTCAACCTTTCATCCCTCTGAAGTAAGAAAATTGAGTACCAGTCTGTTGTCTGGGGTTAAGGTGGGACACGTTCACCTGCGCCGGGTGGCAGGTAACACTGTGTGATACCATATGACAAGTGAGGCTCTGTAGCTCTGAGATGGGTTACCATTATGAGGTACAGACCAATCTTTAACCTCAAACAAAAGCATAAAAGTAGTCCCAGTCTCATACTTAACACAATCATTGTAGCTACAACTGATCCTGGTCTCTGAGAAACAGCGTGGCATAACTAAGTCGCTAGCACCTGGAGGCAAGATAATGCACGGTGCCCTCCATGCCCCGGCTTTTACTGCTTTTTTACAGTTACAAGAATCTTTATGATACAAATTAACGTGTTTCTTGTCGGTTGATTTGTTACTAACAGCTGACTGAGTTCATAAATTAATCAAAACTGAGAACAGCGATACTGTTTCAAAAAATTAAGCCAAGACCACAAGACTGCTATTGCTGAAATGTTGAAAAGCACCAACCCGTGGCATAAGTTCGGCACAGTTGGTCACTGGCAGACTGCCGGTGGTTTCCAGAGACCCACAGGAGCCATCCTGAGACCCGACCGAGCCAATACTCATGCTGTCTGCAGGCTTACCATTCACATTCTCCATGCGCCGAGTTGCCTGCTGCAACTGTCTCAGCAAATCCTATAGCATCACACAAGAACAAATGGATAACTAAATAAATCGTCATTGACCGTCATGGACTCAGCCTGCACCAGTATGCCCATGACACACAGGTTTACATCAGCACACTGGATGGTGACACTGAGGCTGCTGTCCGATGTCTCACTGCATGTCTCGTCAACATCGAGGCATGGTTGAAGGCCAGCCGACTTCGACTGAACCCAAGCAAGATCCAGGTGATGTGGTTGGGTTCTCCACAACAGCTGGCGAAAGTCAACGTCTCAGAGGTTCCGGTGGCGTCGGCACGTATCAACGTCTCGGAGATGGCGCGTAACCTCAGCGTCATCGTCGACAGCCAGCTGACGCTGTCTGCGCAGGTGGGAACTGTGTGTCACAGTGGCTATTACCAGCTACAGTAGCTCCAACCGCTCGTCAGATCGATGTTATCTGATGCCGTCAAGACGCTGGTCCAGGTGTTTATTTTGTGTTGCCTGGAGTACTGCAACTCGATGTTCTACGGCATCACCGATCGTCTGATGAGCCGGCTGCAGTGTGCTCAGAATGTGACGGCATGTTTGGTGTCAGGCGCTTGACGCTATGACCATATAATGCCAGTGCTATAGGAGCTGCATTGGCTTCCGGTTCGGCGTCGGGCGAACTTCAGGATGGCCACTCTGGTCTACTTGTCACAGTCTGGTATGGCTCCGCCTTACCTGTCAGCTGGTCTCCGACGAAGGTCGTCGTCAGCTGCATTCTGCCAACTCAAGGACATGTGTCGTCAGATGGACCTGCAGCAGCTATGGAGACAGATGTTTTGCTGCTGCAGGTCCTAGGCTGTGGAACAGTCTGCCAGCTCATCTGAGACAAACTGACATTAACTTCGAACAGTTTAAGCAACAGTTGAAGACATTTTTGTTTTAGGCGTTGAGAGCATTTGATCTTTAAGATCGTGAAACAAAGTTGGTTAAGCCCAGAGCAAGACTGGATGCTAGAAACCTACCACAGAAATTAGTACAATTGTAAATGGCATTGAATGTTAAAAAAATAGAAATTTAGATTTAACTGGAGATGAATATAATCCAAGTCCCCTTTTGACAAAAAATATTTATGTGCTGGTACATCAAGTTCAAGCAAAAGCTATTCCAAGATAAGTCCACTAACATAAACATAAACATCTGGCCCTCCCATTACCCAAGTTAGCGCATGAAAGCACAGATGGATGATCAGAAAAGATCAAACTATGACGAATTACGACAAAAGGTCAATCAATATAAACCTTGACGCTGTTGGCATGGCGTCGTTTCAATGTCTTTATCTCGTCTTCCAAGTCCTCCAGTCTACGCCTTGCTGCATCCACTAAATAACAAACAATTCATGCCTTAAAACTAACTAAGCATTATCAATTTTTCTATTATCCAAACCAACACCAGGCATGAGTTTGAGTCCAGCATTTTCGAGGCCAAGGCCACCAAGGCAGTAAGAAAGAAAAGTAGTTTGAGACAATTTTATACGGTGCATCAAAAGTCAGCTTAATCTCACTGAAACAGTAGTGAACCCTGAAAATGCTCAGACAAACATGGCTTCAATGTTTCACACTAGCAAGACTAATTATAATAGTCAAAACAAGAAAAGTCGACATAGTTTCAGGGTTACTGTAAGACTAGTGACTACAGGCCAAGGCCAAGATTTTGTCCTTGAGCTGTCCTCAAGGTCAAATACCCCACTCCTGACAAATACAAAGCCATCAAGCTGTACTGAAAATGACGAAGTGGCATAGTCAATGAGAGCCCTGGGGAATTATTCAGCAAAGTTCAATAGTTGCTTACTTTTATCCTGCTTGTCTTCCAACTGTGCCTGTAAACTGCTGATCTGCTCTTCTGTTGATAATTTCAGATCTGCTAATCTGGCCTCCTACAAACAGACAACATATTAATTTACAAAAATTCCAGATGCCTTTATCCCTTACAGCATGAGCAGATACTATTTCTAGGAAATATTTGACTCTGGCACTACAAAAATCATTTATTCATTTTATGAATATACATATTTCCAGATAAAAACAATGGCAGGGCATTTGTTGGCTTGCCATGACTAAAAAAGCAACGTTTTAGGGTTTCCAGGACCAAAATGCTGTGTTCTCTAATAAAAAAGCCAATTTTACTGAGCAGGGACATCAGGGATCTTTCTTCGCGAGATACTCAGCTGATAAAATCAGTAAACATTACTAAAGTGTACTAAAAACTTACTAAAAGTTTCGGTTTCTTTCCACGTATGGAAATTTTAACTTCAAAGTTCCGAAACTTTCCAGTATTGTTCATACTCTATGTACAAACCCCGCAACAGGTTCTGTTACACAGCTGCTACTGATGACCTTCAATTTAGGTCTTGCAACTGTACATATAATTCAGTTCCAGACATGAGAGTGGTAGCATAAATCATGACCATTCACTTAATAAAAATATGTTATCCGAGTTTAGATTTATTTCTAATACAAGATACAACAGAGCAACTGAAGCTGTATTTTACAATAAGTAAAACAGACCAATCAGAGATACAAATAAATTCACCAGTGTGAGCTTCTCTTCCAAGACAGTTGCTAACTGCCCGCTAACTGTCTGAAGTTCACCAGCCAAGCTCTCGTTCTACACATTCAGTATTAACAAGACAATTAATAACTACACTGTGTCTCAAAAAAAAACCGGACCCCTATTACGTTTTGAAATAACTCCAACAAACTGTGCCTAATAATAATAATGATTAGCTGAGAAAATC
>Ga0209671_1008022_pt1 | contig 11029 bp, 7 predicted proteins | sample WorMetHERISLAND2_2_FD_187401 | JGI IMG/M metagenome (GOLD analysis project Ga0209671, IMG submission 187401) | Marine gutless worms symbiont microbial communities from Max Planck institute for Marine Microbiology, Germany - Olavius geniculatus... | ecosystem: Host-associated > Annelida >...
ATCGTCGCCAACTTAAACTGCACACGCTCGGGCACTCTCAACCAGTGGAAACTGGCGAGTGTGTCGGTGATGTGGTTCGAACGGCAGCGTTGAGTACCGACTGGGGTCGGATGTACAGGTTGCTTGGCACTAGGGATTGTAATCCCGGGATCCCGGGATTATTAGGGATCCCGGGATTGCAATTTATAGTGCCGATTGGCGACGTCCCAATCCCGGGATTTCGGGATTAGAAAAATTCGTTAAAGTCGCACTTTTTCGAGCGTTAACTGCTAAAAAATAACAATTCTAGACATCTAATGAATAAAATATTTTATGCGCGCTAAAGTACTACATCTTGCTGTGTTCTGTAATTTGTATTTTGACAGTCACATTCGCTCCTTAGGCCTACGCCGTTCTGACATACCTTTCGTACTAGTCTACCACATAAATGCATGTAATAAGTCTATTGTAGATACCAAAATAACGACCAGTCTGTAAGCTTAATCCCAAAACGGGATCCCGGCATCCCGGGATTGCAAATTTCTTAATCCCGGATGCCGGGATTGAGAATTCAATCCCGGGATTGCAATCACTAGTCGGCAGTCGGCACTGAATGTCGAATGCTCCGCAGGTGACGCAGAACGGCAAAGCAGCTGACAACGGTTTTTACGCGCGACAGCAGAATGCTTCGCGCGTCTTGGCCATCGTCTAGGCGTCTGCCTGTCCGTCTGTCTGTCTGTCACACTCGCAATCTGTATCAAAACGGTGTATGCTAGGATCACAAAATCTTCACTATGGGATGCCCCAAAGACTCTGGCTTTTTAATGACAAAATTTTATGCCCCTGGGTGAGGGGGTTCCTATCGAACAAGGGCGTCAAAGAAGGGCATCTCCCTTAAAAGTTATTTTGCCGCCATTGGCTCTTATAGTGTGAAAATGGTTGCAACTAGGCACAGACTGGCTGCATGTCGTAACAAGCACTGGTGACGGGTTTCTTAGATTTGTCAACGTCGATGACCTTGAACGACCATGTACTCACCAAAAAGGGTTTAAGTGAATTTTTCGCAATTTTTGAATGCAGCGCACATTTTAACACTGAATTGCGACGAAATGGCTGAAAATAGACCAAGACAACCTGCATATGAAATTTCCAGCATTAAACGTAGATTTCAGCAGTCCCCCTAGTCCCGACCCCTTAGATATAAGGAAGCCGCCGCAGGCGACTGTCAAAGAAGGCTACCTCCCTAAAAAGTTGTTATTTTACCGTTATTGGCTCGTGTAGCGTGAAAACGGTTGCAAATAGGCAGATACATTCTGCTTATCATAACAAGCAGTAGCGACAAGCTTTTTATTGGTGTCAACATCGATGACCTTAAATGACCTTGAACCCCCATACTAGGGGTTTTAGTGTTTTTTGCAATCTGTGGCTGCGGCGCAGTTTTCAAAAGTGAATTGCGACGAAAGGGATAGAGATAGATCGAGACAATTATTGTGAATAAGAACTCCTAAGGTTGTTGCGCGTCTCATAAGCTTTGCTCAAATTACTTGTCTAAACGTGGCATCGCATGCTAAGGTCAGAGTCGAAGTAAATTCCGAGATCTCGGAGTGACTTCGACGGGTTGACGAAGTCGGACCCGATTCGAAGTGCTGGCGTGGGAAGCTGATGACAACGACGAGCTGTCGCACACCAGAGCAGGTCGGTCTTGCCAGAGTTCAACTGCAGACGGTTGGCCAGCATCTATGCGGCAACGTCGTCGACACATGCAGACAAGCGCACCTGGAAGTCTGCGACAGCAGATGGTCTGCACGAGCCGTATACCCAGTGTTGGGCATGAGTTAACTCAAGTGAGTTTCAACTCACGAGTTAACTCATTTATTGTGAGTTGTGAGTTTGAGTTTACTCATCCCAAAGATTGTGAGTTATAAGTTTGATTTAATTCAATATTTGTGTGAGTTGTGAGTTTATTGGGTTTCTAAACTCAACTCACAATAAAAAAAAGTTGGCAATTGTTATCATCAGCTGCAGTGGAGAGGCTGTTTAGTGTAGGTGAACAGATTGAAACACAATAAACTTTCAGACGAAAACTTTGAGAAGTTGCTGCTGTTAAAGGCAAACATGAAGTATTGCCGACAAACAGTGATTACAAGAGTATCGGCTGAACAATTCTTCGAGTGAACCTGATTGACTGATTGAGTGACTGGTTATTAGAATTTAGTTAACAGTGAATTTTGATTTGCTGGTTGACAAGTGTTTAGCATTTTTAGACAAAATTTTAGCTTTACTGAGTGACTGAGAGATTGATTGATCGATTAAAGTAATTATTCGCGCAACTAACGCGCTAAAAGTAATCGTTGGACAGCTGTAGTACAATAGAGTTCTTGGCATTCTTGCACCACAGTGACACTTTCGCCGAGTGGCATGTTTCTTTGCTGATTTGATTTTTGCGTGTAATGTGCAGGTTGATATATACGGACAATGCGGCAACCTGTCGTGCCCTCGATATGAAAACGAGAAGTGTCTAGCAATGCTGGAGCGAGATTACAAGTTCTACCTGTCCTTCGAGAATTCCAACTGTGACGACTACATCACTGAGAAGTTCTGGTACACTGCTCTCGAGTAAGTCAAAATTGAAGTAATAAAATCAGTTGGAAGCAGTTATTTTTTTGAAAAAAAGCATACGAGTCTACCCTACTTCACCGATATTAATATTGTATAATTTGACTTGAAACATTATGCCACAATCAATCAAAGGACAAGCCGGCGCTTATAGGCTAGGTCTATTATTAACAACAACGTCAAGTTCAATTAACTGTAATTAGCAGAGAGGTCATGACGCTTATTATGCGACCGTCCTAGTAGGCCAGATTACATGTCCTGACCGTCCGTCTCTCTGTCCGTCTTTACTTTATCTCCTAACTCGACAAAAAGGCGTAGAAAACCCAAAAATGGTGCAAACTTTTTCTAGGGCATAAATACAAACTGGAGAATGGTTGTAGATTTGATTAGCCTATTAAATTCAGTGGGCCTATATACGCTGTGGAGTAATTTGATTTTCAGACATAAACTAGTTCCGGTGGTGATGGGCGCAAGGAGACGAGATTACGAGGCCGTGGCACCGCCGCATTCGTTCATCCACGTCGACGACTTTGCTGGAGCGCGCCAGCTGGCCGACTACTTGCACGTATTGGCGGGAAACGACGCGCTGTACAACGAGTATCATCGTTGGCGCTCCACGACGTGGACTGGTCTGGACCAGCGCTACTGGTGTCGACTGTGTGCACTACTGTACTGGAGCGACGACGTCGACTACGTCAGCTGGTACGACGACTATCACAAATGGTGGAACGGTGCCTGTCGGTGACCGACATAGGTATGCGGCCGTCCTCTAGAGCTGTGCAACAATAATCCTGCATCCTGGCTTTTTGAACTGGAAACTGTCACACCAGTTCAGTGTTTGAATTGTGAAAAAATAGCTGGGGTTGAACTTTTCGGTGGTCGGAGGCCGACCAAAATTGTAATGTAAATCATATGTATATACGAGTCGTTCGATAAATAAGTTACAAAATAGCGTATTTCTGTTAGTTTTCCAGATATTAAAAATCCGAAATATACGTTTTGTAGGGAATGACGATGACGTCACTGAGACGTCATTTATAAACATTAAATTCGACGACGTTGCCACTGAAATCGTCCCGTAACGAACAGCGTTCCGTTATTGTATTTTTGTGGGCAGAAAAAATTAATGCAAATCAGATTCACTCTGAGACGCATGCAGTATATGGCACAAGTGCTTTACGAAGCGAACAGTTCACGTTTGGTGTCAGAAAATGCTAGATGAGCAGAAATTTGTATCATATGGTAGGGTGCAATCAGTCGTCCTTCAGTGGCACGGACAGCAGCCAGCATCGTTCTTTGCATCAGGCATTCAGAAGTTTGCTGACAGATAGGGCAAACGTTTGAGCGAACTCGGTCGATATGTTGAAAAACAAAACATTAATCTTTAGTATTTAAAGTGATGACGTTAACTTGTTAAGTTTATACATTTTCTCTGTTCATATGCTGTATGTCACTTGCGAGTTATGATAGATTACTGGTGGTGAAATAATACACGTGTAAACTGTGTTCAGTGAGCAGATGACGTCACAATAATAATAATTATTTATTTATTTTATTTTATTTCATGACAAAGGGCCGCAGCCACTAACATGCCACATCGTCATAAAAAATTTGTACACGAGTTCAGAATAAAATTTCCTACAAAACGTATATTTCGGATTTTTACGCCCGATAGCAAAATGCATCGCGCGTCTTAGCCATCGTTTAGGTGTCCGTCTGTCTGTCACACTCGTGATATGTATCAAAACGGTGCAAGCTAGGATCACAAAATCTTTACTGTAGGCTGCTCCCAAGGACTCAAGTTTTCAGTGACAAAATTTCGTGCCCGTGGGTAAGGGGGTTCCCCTCGAACTAGGGCGTCAAAGAGGGGTACCCCCCTTAAAAGACGTCATTTTGCTATTATTGGCTCCTATAGTGTGAAAACGGTTGCAGATAGGTACAGACATACTGCTTATCATAACAAGCACTGGTGACAGGCTATTTAGATTTATCAACATCGATGACCTTGAATCCCCCCCTCCAAATTTATCGCAATTTTTGGATGCAGCACACATTTCAACACTAAATTGTGACGAAATGGCTGGAGATAGACCAAGACAACGTGCATATGAAATTTTCAGCATTAAACGTAGATTTAGCAGTCCAAGTCCCGACCCCCTAGGTTCAAGGAGGCCGGCGCAGGCGGGCGTCAAAAACAGCCACCCCCTAAAAAGTGGTTATTTTACTGCAATTATCATGTGTAGCGTGAAAACGGTTGCAGATAGGCACAGACATGCTGCTTATCATAACAAGCACTGGTGACGGGCTTTTTAGATTTGTCAACATCGATGACCTTGAATGACCTCGACCCCCCCCCAAACAGGGGGTTTTGTTGAATTTTTTGCAATTTTTGGCTGCAGCACACATTTCAACAGTAAATTGCGACAAAATTTTTGGAGATAGACTAAGACAACCTACACATGTAATTTTCAGAATTGAGCGTAGATTTTAGCTAAGTCCCGACCCCTTGGGTCCAAGGAGGCCTGTGCAAGTAAGCGTAAAATCGGGGTACCCCTCTAAAAAGTGGTTATTTTACTGACATTGCCTCATCTAACATTTAAACAGTTGCAAGTAGGCACAGACGTCCTGCTTATAATAACATGCACTAGTGATAAAGATTCTTAGGAGTATCAACATCGATGACCTTGAACCCCCCAAATAAAGGTTTTTAGTAATTTTGTTAGCGATTTCGGGCAGCAACACACATTTTAAGAGAAAATTTTGTATAAAATTATTATTATTTTATTGCATGCTGTACACGGATTGCCAAAGTGGCAGGACCGCTGCTATCACATGTCACGTGACCTTCACTCAAATTACTTGTTTAGGTTTAGATAACTAATGGAATTACACTGTTTTTAGCTTATTTATGTTAAGACCCTCATATTATATAGCTGACTCCCCAGTACATAATTTGACAGTGTGTTAGGGGGTGGGAAAACAGTTGGGGTATTCAAACCCCCCAACCTACCAGCAATTCAAACACTTCACCAGTTACTCCTGCCATGGAGAACGTTGACACAAAGTTTGGTATTTCTGCACAGTTTTGCTTTCGAGTTAACAATCTGTACGTAACGGACAGATGGACAGAGACGGACGGACAAGGTCCCTAATGCACTCAGCATAATAAGGCTGCTGGCACGCGGTCATTCCAACATAGCCTATATAATTAAACTATCAATTAGTGAGACTGACTGGCGTTTGATGATTTTTTGGTAATAATGTTGATATACTCATGTTATGAGACTGACTGGCGTTTGATGATTTTTTGGTAATAATGTTGATATACTCATGTTATGTTCATAACTGATTATAGGCCTATGCCTATGCCTAGTTACATTTTTGATTGTGTGGTTGCGTTTTGTGATGATGCACTGTCAGACTGAAAGGCTACACACTAAATTTTTGGCTAAATAATAGTTCTACTTCGTGCCAAGTTGCCTACTTGTGTTTAAATGGCAGTAATAAGTGTGCCATCATCTTTTCCAACCCTAAATCTGATTTGGATATAAATAATATTCAGGAGAGAAAAGGAACCACTGATCGACTCAGAATACCAAGAAAACGATGGACTTATCAAGAAAAACAGTAGTGTCTCATCCTTGGGATTAACGATCGTCACGGCGGTAGTTTAGTTAAGGGCAACCTGGAAAGATCAGTCAGCAGTGAAGCAAAAGTATTCTTCAAACCAGCTGAGAAAAATTTAATCACCCTAAAACTTGAAATGTATAAGACCTCACTCACTAGTAGTGCACTCAACAGCAATATATTACTACTATATTATATCATAAGCTTTACTAATAACTTCCAATACAAATTTACGCTGCACACCATGTTGAAATGTCTATTATGTAGCTTATGCACTTTCTACGTGCAATGGAAATAATACATTCAAGCAGCAACATAATGTAAAAATATAGAAATAAACACACAAAAAAACGAAATGCAAAAACAACAAGACATTAGAGTGGAACTGAGATGTTAGAAACACTGGTCAAAAAAGTTATTTACTGCAATGTTAGTCACAAAATTCACTAAAACGTTAAAGTATGTGTTTAGAAATCATTTTACTGAAACGCATAAGTATAGTACACTGTCCAACACTAATAATCTAAGTTTGTCATGAAAAAAATTTTCAACTACAATGCTGAACAACATTTCTGTGAATTTTCCGCTACAATAAGTTAGAAGCAAGCACAATAGCAGCTGAGGCAGACCACTTTCAGCAAGTTAGCCACTACAACCATTTCACCGCGAAAAAGCTCGTCGACAGTATTGCTGCAACAACTAATATACATTCACAAACAGCAATGAGTGTATTTTCTCTAAAATCAATGTCATAGACACTAGAACCGACGTCAGGCAGGGTTCAGAAAGAAATTAAAGCAGCGGTGCAAATTTACTAAACATAAATAACCGATAATGTGCAACTCAGCGACGCCAAGAACCAAGGGTGAGACGCAAAGCCTGCGGACTACAACTGCAGTGCACTTGTCCTAGATGGAATCAAAATTTTTAGAGTTACTGGCTACGAAACTAGAATCTGCAATGCATTAGAATGTTGACGACAGCAGACTAGTGCCTGTACGAAAACAGATCACATCTACCAGAGGAAGCCGTTATGTCACACAGTGTTCGTTTCATTCAGTTCTTGCTGTCATAATGTGACAATAAACAACAGTTGAGTGCATGTGTGCCGTAGCAGCATTAAGCTTTTTCAGCTTCCACATCCTGCAGCTGCTCGCCCTTGGTGCCTTCGTCACCTGCTTCTGCACAAAAACACAATCACTCATTTCCATCAGTTAAAGGCTGAAAGTATCCACATGTACAGCTCGTCATGGAAACCCATCTCAAAGCTATGGAGCATCACCTGCCATATCGGATCACTGAGCTACTGCCACCCAGATCAACAATGTAGGTGAATGCACCCAGCTTCACTCAAGCAAGTTCATTTACTACTGTGCAAATATGGAAGATTGAGTTGAACTGGGTCATTGGTTATAAACCGAGGTGGTTTACAACCAAGCAGTAGCCATTTGATTGCAACGCAACCCAACTGGGATTGAAACCCATAATCTGTTGATCATAAGCCACTGAAGTAACCTTCAGTGATTTCAATTTCGGGACAAAGTTATAGCTGCAGAACTACACTAAAACTCAGTCATGTAACATTATGTCTGACTTTCTGCTTTAGTGCTGTTTCTGAAAAATGTGTTTGTTTTTACATGGCAAAAGCAATGAACAACATGAAATGCCTTTCGGTGGAGGGAAGAGGCATATACATGTCAGGGTAAAATCTTAACTTCAGTAGAATGCTGCAAGATGACAGGCTTTAAGCAGAAGAACCAAACTGCAAACTGTATTTTCTTCGCAAGTCAAACACTCTCAGCTGCATATGCTATCCTTTTCATTTACACAATGTGCATATTGTATAGGAAAACCTAAGGCATGTATTAATTCGATAGACTGGTGAAAATGTTAAGACTCATTATTCACAGAAAAATATTGTTTGTAGAGGTACATGCAAGCTCAGACTAATCCTTCCCTAATGTAGTGCTAATGTAGTGCCTGTAAAACTTACACAGATGACTTACAATTTCATTAAAGCCTACGCTGCACTTATGACAACTCAGTGCTGTCACAGCACTTTTCATTCACACATGCGGCAAGGGCACTATAATGATATCAAAATATTTCTAGATTACATTAGATGAGATATAAGTACAGGCACTGGACAGGTAAGCTTAATTAATGGCTTCTTACAAATCTTTCATTGGGCAGATCACATCTGCAGCGTGTCCACATCACTGTAATGTGAGGAGACAGCTGAACAAACATTTCTGTCTGACAGTCTTGTAAACAATGGGCAGCAAAATGTCAGCGATATTTGGGTGATTCTACTGACATTACAAATGCATTCCTGGACTATGAGAACCCAGGGAAATTCCTTATCTCTTCAGAGAATTTGAATCTCCATGTGTACACTGCCTGACATTGACAAGCGTATCATGACAACAACAACTAGCAGTGTCATAGGTGAAAAAGCAGGTGGGGCAAAAATATGCAACTTTTCAATAGAAACTGTAAATTTCCAACAGAATTTGAACAGACAGATGCAAAAGTCCGACAAAGGAAATTACAAGTGCCCAAAATTTCAATTCTGCCCCTAAATTTCCATCAAATCAAGGTTTTCAGCCCCAAATTTTGCTTTTTTTGGACAACAATTTTTCAACAAGATTTGTTGACAGCCAAAAACTTACAACTGCCCCTCACTCTCCCCTCTGCCACAATGTCACTGACAACACTAAGTACAAGTAGAGCCAAGTACCCTCTGTCTGCATGTCGGTGGTCCAGAGAGTGAGGTTGTCTCGTAGCAATTGCATTATCAGCGTCGAGTCACGGTAACTCTCCTCGCTCAACGAGTCCAGCTCGGCAATTGCTTCATCGAATGCACTCTTGGCCAGCTGGCAAGCTCGGTCCGGGGCATTGAGAATCTCGTAGTAGAACACCGAGAAGTTGAGAGCAAGACCGAGACGTATGGGATGCGTTGGAGGCAACTCGCTTGTCGCCACGTCGCTGGCGGCCTTGTACGCAGTCAGGCTGTTCTCTGATGCGGTCTGACGATCCTCAGCAGTCGTAAACTCGGCCAGGTATCGGTAATAGTCTGCCTGCCTGCATTTTCAATCATCACACGGATAATGAAAGATCGACTACAGGTTTTCATCATCAACAGATGTTGACAGAAGAGAATCATAAACATATCCTGACCATACAAAATAACAAAAAACCTCTGAAAATGATGGTTGTTTGAACAGTTTTTTATGCTCGATGGCAGGTACTGCTATAGTGCATCTTACTTCTTAGCCATCACAATTCTGTCTGTCTGTCTGTCCATCCATCCATCACATGGGTGGATCAGTCAAAACTGATGCAAGCTAGGATCAGTAAATCTTCTTAGTTGACTGCCTAGATGACTCTAGTTTCAGGACCAGTAAAGCTTTTCCAAAAATTTGAAAGAAGTCAGCCCGAGTGACAGCACAAAATGAGGGGGGTAGGAAAAATTTGCAACTTTTAGCCAATAAATCACTATCTCAGAAACGGTTGCCTAGGTTACTATTAACCACTAACAGGAAGTCGTACACTGGCTTTTGATCGGCACCAAAAGCAATGACCTTTAATAACCCTGAATGTCAAATTAGGAAGTTTTTATGGATCTTTTTACGATTTTGAGGTTTGACACACATTTCAAGAGACAATTGTGCCGAAATCACTAGATGTAAACTGGGACAACGTGCGTATTAAATTTTCAGCATTAAACATAGTTTAAATTTTGGCCCTCTGCATTCAAGGAATCATCCATACGGGGGCATCAAACTTGGGTACCCCTTCAACATGTGTGCTTCTTTCAGTTGCTCGAACAACAGCAGATGCGCAAGACCAGTTGCACCATCTGGCGTACGCGAATGAATGAATGAATATTATCAGACAGACGGACAGACGACAACAACCATGCCAAAAGCTCGACCATTACTTAAGAGTGGTTGGCTAAAAATAAAATATATCAGTTAATTACTACAATATAATGCATGATGTAACAAGACACAAAAAGAGACATATACAGAGCAAGTGAAACATACATTTTTGAGTAGAAGACCTTGGCCTCTGCCTGGGTTGCAACTGGGAGAAGATGATCCTTCAATACTGCTAGAACATCATTGCATATGCCACGCAGCTCGTTTTCAATCTGCACAAATAGAACACTATGTCACTGTGTTCAGAGTTGTCTGCATTCTGTAGCCAAATATAAAAAATCTTGGTAAGCACAGTAAATGAAATTAAATATCCTTTTAGCCACTAAACTCATTTGACAATATGAAAGCTGGAAAATTAAACCATCCATAAGTTTGAAATAAAAATGCACATATACACATTATGCTGAATTTTTGAGATGTTGGATTAACAAGTAATGAAATATCTCATCCAATAGCCTGTAGCTGAAATAACCTAAAGTCATGCAGTCAGTTATTAACAGCTACTCTCGAGTGCTGTCCTTATGCTTATCTTTATTAGACCGCCTGGAATGATAGTTCCAGGAAGGCCTTATGTTTTACTGCAAGGGTTTTAATTTTTTTGTTGCTTCAACACGAGATCTCCGAGGTCCATTGGCCCAATGGCTGTGAAATTTTGCCACATGGTCAAAAGTATGTTCAGTTTTACAATCCCACTCAAAAAAATTTGGGGCCTACCCCGGAAAATTTGGGGGGGGGGCAAAAACATGCTAAATTTGGCATGATTTTGCATGACTTCAGACTTTGTTTGACCTCTAATATCTCCAGGACTAATAGACATTCAAAATTTTAACAAACTAAGTTATCAACCACAATTCCTCCTGCAT
>Ga0209671_1008025_pt1 | contig 11026 bp, 4 predicted proteins | sample WorMetHERISLAND2_2_FD_187401 | JGI IMG/M metagenome (GOLD analysis project Ga0209671, IMG submission 187401) | Marine gutless worms symbiont microbial communities from Max Planck institute for Marine Microbiology, Germany - Olavius geniculatus... | ecosystem: Host-associated > Annelida >...
AGATGCAGTCAGACTCAGATGTACTCAGCGCTGCTGACGAGCTGGAGAGAAGTAAGAACTAAGAACACTAGACAAATCAGCCATGCAGAAACAACAGAGCAAGAGCAGAACAAACTACTTAAAAAGGCATGACATCCTCTGAGTTGTAAGTAAGTAAAAGTGACAATACAGTACTTTACATTTTACAATACAGGAATGCTAAAACCTGACATGAGTCACATGACTGCTAGTTCTAGACCTATATTAGATGCTGCTAATGCTTAGCCTCTGAGTACTGGCAGTGTCACTGTCAGTTGTCACAATAAACAAAAGTACACAAAAGTACAACTAAGTTGATAAAACTTCGTGGGTTAATCTTCCCAGCTCAGGTGGGGAAAGCTAGGGGGGAAGCTTTCCCCCCTGACTTAAATTGGAGACAGTTTGTCTCCATCCCCCCCTCTGTGGAAGGCCCTGTTTGTAAGAAGAGGTCATTCTAAGAAACTGTATAAAAAATGCAGTAGATTGGATTTGAGAAAGTATGTATTCAGCAACAGAGTAATTGATCACTGGAATGCACTGTCTGATGCGTGTGTAACCAGTAATACAATAAATCAATTTAAAAATTGTTTGAAACGGGAATTGCAACCGGAAACACACAGTTAATCTTAGTTAAGCGCTATATGGCTTTTGCCTGTGCTTACTTAGGCCACCAGTAGTTCTGGTAGCTTCGGTGAATTAGGTGAATATGGGGCTAACATAAATAGTATCCAAGGGGCGGTCGTGACACAGTTACAACAATACAATAAAGCTGTGTATTATACCAAAAAATTGTGTCATTTTCCATCATTCAGAATCTTCAGACGTCTATGGTGGACGGAAAATAACGTCATATAGTCTAATTGTTAGTTAGTGACGGACGGAAAATAGCCTCGTTTGCTTAGTCTTCCGTCCCTGGGGACGAAAAATAGCGCTTGGAGCACATAGATTTCCGTCCGGACGAACGGAAAATAGCCTCACATTTGCTTACTTTTCTGTCCACCGCGGACGGAAAATAACATCGATGATAATTCTGGGCAGCCGTTGATATGAAAGCTATGAAGAAAACTTCATTACTAACGTAATTAACAAACTGCTCAACGTCGGTGCTTTAGACGCGTTGCATAAACGTCGCAGGACGTATTTAGTCATAATTTCATCCTTCTAAATTACTTCAAATAAGATTATATAAAAACTATACGTTTGTTTACATGCACTTGTTTACATTTCGCAGGACCCGCCCCGCCAACTTTTATAGGGATGTGTCACAGTGTCAGTACATCGAAATATTCACGTTTCGTTATCGATATTGGATACCGAGCATTGATACCGAGGGTGTCGCTATAACATGACCCTTGACTCATCATGACTCTGTCCCAATGACGCATCTAAACAACCCTTACCCTAATCTTAACCCTTACCTAACCCTATCCCAGTTTCTAACCCTATAATCCATATCCCAAACCCTATACCAATACCTAGCCCTACCCCGAACGCTATTCCCTAACCCTATCCATAACCCTAAACAGTTTAGTCAGAGTCATTAGATCAAGAGTCATGAGTCATGAAATAGACTTCTTCGGATACCGATATCGATATTTCGTAGTAATTTACGACGATATATAGGAACAATCGTATATATCAAATTTGTCGGTATGTCGCGATACCAAATTGTATGTTTTATTTGCCATGAAGTGATTTTCTGTCTGCTTAAGGCCGCATGCATTTGTATAATATTGAATTTGCACTTGAAAACTGACAAACAACCTGAGACAAGCTGTCAGTATAATCTAGCACATAATCTGAAAAAATTGTTTGAGATAAAAATAAAAATAAAATGACAAAAAATGAAATAAGAGCTACTGTTATGACGTAAAACATAAAAAATCAAGAAACCATACTCTGCAACAAGATTATATTCAAATGAACTTTATTATTTTTTTATCATGATACGGATATATAGAGGGACTTCGTGCCTGCATTCGTTTATCTACATTACTGACTGAGCTACGGGTACCGGCATTTTGCATTTTGCAGTATCTCACCTGGTATCTCACCTGGTGCGGCTACACCACTGGAGTCAAGCTGTAACTAGGTCCACGTTCCAACATATAGACACAGATCTGGCAGCCGTAGGATCTCGCGGACTAGAAGTCCATAAAAGAAATCCATCTGCTTGTTCCTCAGCTTTTCGAGACGGTTCTTGAAAGAATCAACAGTGGTGACGTCAACTGCTGCCTGAGGTAAACTGTTCCATCTGTTCAGAACCCGAACAGAAAAGAAATGTAGCCTTACATCACATCTACTGTGAGCTTTAGCCAGCTTCCAACTGTGGCCACGAGTTCGACTATTACCAGCAAGCTGAAAGTATGACTCATACGAGTCGTTATAGATTGTGTACTTTACGTTTTTAGTAAATTAGTACTAAAATGCAACTAAAATCACAATATTATTAGAGTTGGCAGGGTTAGCCGTTAGTATGAGTACTTCTTAGTTCTTAGTTACTGTTTGATATCCACACCGTGCCGAAATTAAAACTTCGATATTGGTCCAACCCACAGTGGCCCAACCCTAAATAAATGAACTATTGTTTGTTAAATACTCTGTGTTCTCCATTGAAGTGAAGTGGTTTACTCTTTAGCGTTAAAAACTGCTCTCATTTCATAACGAAGCAGTATGCCTGAAGAAAAGTGGGTTTTGTTTGCGCACGACGTTACAGTGGCGTATTATCCGCCGCGCTAAGTGCCGTTCATTTGCTGGAATGGCGGAATTTCCGCCCTGCAAAAAATTAGGAACTATCATTGGATAGCCGCTTGGCAATTTTTGTCAACTGCCTGCACCAACCTCAGTTATGTCTAAGCCATACTGCACTGTAATATATGGTGTCCACTATTGTTGACATAATTTTTTAAAATGCTAACCCAAACCCTAAACCTGACCCTATCCCTAACCCTAATGGTAATCACTGAACCTTACACGACAATATAGACACAAATTGTAGTCTCTGTCGGCTCGCCCTATCGCCATAACCGATAACCACTCTCAGCGTGGTGCCATATGTTGCACACAAGCTGTTAAAGTTAAAAGTCATACATTCTAGAAAAAAACAACTTTCGCTTAAGCTATATTCTAATATAATACTGAATAAGACTAATATGGATATGTTATAGCATCATGGCATGGTTCGTAGAGATTCTGTATGTGTATATATATATATATATATATATATACATACACATATATCTGCCGCTATAATTATTCATATTGGAAACGAGCAATTCAGTACAGCGTCAGAGCAAATCTTGCCAAAACCATTCACTTAAATTGCTTTAAAACTGAATAAGCTGCAGAATACGAATACATTATTTCGAAAAAATGTTAATTATGACAGCGAAGAGAAAAAAGTTGCAAAATGTTTGCATGCACAAGGACTCGAACCTGAGACCTTTTGTGCAGCAGATGCACGCGCTACTAATAGACTGCGCAAGGGCTATTGTCACAGCTGCTTCAGTAGCGCTATTCATGTAGCGTTTTAGCAGACACATACTTGGTTTCCACCACTCCAGCAAATGGACGGCACATAACGTGGTAGAATTTCCGCTACTCGAGATTTCTTTTTTGCACACTGATGTGTATGTTTACACATCATGTGTATGTTTACATCATGGTCGCTGTATTGTGGGAAATGCAGGCCAAGTTCCTCCAAGTTGTGCTTTCTTTATTTTGCCAACTTACGATTTTAACTTGAACGACGTGCAGAGTACGCAATTTCAGTAACGTGCCAGTCACAAAGCATGGTGCCCAAACATCCGGCACCCAAAGGCCCCAAATTAATACAGGGTTATACACCACTTATTGGTCCAGAGGCCTGGCTGAGTATGATGGGTAAAAGATGGATGTCCTCCGTATCCACATCCGTCTTTTACCCGTTGCTACATCGCTTATCCGCCTTTTACCATCGTCTTTTTTCTGTCTACTGCAGCAACTCGTCTGTTGATAAATGTGTCCAGTCCTTGATGTCCTCACATCAGGCCCTCTGCGGTCTACCCCTACCATGAGTATCCTCTACCATTCCTGTAATAATGCACTTCTCCAAGTTATCATCTTGCTCAAGTAGCCTAGTTAAAATTGGCGATTTGCCGTGTAGATCCACTATTCCTAGTAAACTGGCAGCCAGGTGGGATGTAACTGATCACAGCATTTCAGACAAAAGCAACATTCCAACTTGTCCATATCCAGCTGCTGATTCATCAACAAATGTTGTCTACTAATATCAAAAGAAACGACTGTAATTAACTATGAGACACCAACTAAAACGACTTGTCATTTTGCCTCGATGTCTGCTTAGGTGGCCTGTGCTAGCCTGCTAGCCTAATGTCTACCAGCCTGCTAGGCCATGTCGCTTGACCATGTATGACATCATTGCAGATGATATACTTAGAATGATGCCAAGTATTCATTTAGAGAGATGTATGCTGAGAATCCAGTATGGATAATCACGGCCATATCTAGTATGGCTAGGTATCAAGGAGCTTAACTGCATTTTATTATTTATACTGTTGTAACTAATTCGTATTTCTCATACAGTACCGAATAGTAGATATTTTGATCTGCAAAAGTGGTTCAGAAAACAGCTGTATTGTAATTGCAAGATTCATTATGTGTCGTAAGCTTACAGGCTAGAGTTAGTTGTGCTGCTGTTTGTGGATGTTATCCATGTCATTTAAAGTCTGTTTTTGGTGGATATATGTATTGTAAATTTTTCAATAGAACGTGCATGTTTTTTGTACAGAAAACGATCAACCAAATGGGACAAACTGCCGGAAGATGGCAGCAAGTCTACCAGTTCAGACCAAAAGGGCAGTGTAAATCTATTGCCTGCAAAACGAGAGAAACGTTCCAAATGGGACAAGTTGCCTGGTGACAGTAAGTGGGACCAGAAACCATCGGAGAGTAGTAAGTGGGACGTTCGACCTGGAGATGCTGTTGAACAGGTCCAGACATCCAGTGCTGACAACCAGGCAGCACCAGTAGTAACATCGTCAGCATCTAGTGGCTGTGGCATAGCCGCAGCTGCAGAGGCAGCAGCTCGTGTTAACGCTATGCTCATGGCAAAGGGAACATTAAAACCTGCCGAGCCACTGCTTGTTAATGCCAATCTGCTCAAGTCTAAACCAACTGTAAGCTATTTTTTGTTGAGATATTTAACAATGAATTAAATTGTTCACTGATTGAGCTCAGTAAATATCCCTTTTCTGAGTATAATGACTATAGTCAAGACCTCTGCGCAGGCCAGTTTGGTTTATGCTTATTGCTGATGATCTTGGAATTTATGATTAGAATTTTTTGACTTGTGTATAATGGTTATTTACTGAGCTAAAGCTTGTGGAATAATCGTGAATCATATAGTGGGTTTTATTCACTTGGTCAATTTGCATATTAGTTAACTCTGCATACAGTGCATGGTGCATAACTTTGTTACATGGTTATTGCAGCCATATTGCATACAAATAGTATCTGTAATACTGTGCTGAAATTTTAGCTTTTATCTTGCACCGTATGAAATCTTTACTCCTGGAATTATTCTCGTTAGACTGTTTATTAGCCACACAAGACGCACAAATCTGCAAACATATAGGCATTCTCAATAATGGTTTATTGTGAGAATAATGAGATGTTTTATATATGTTTCTAATGTGATAACAGAGCTTTCCGTACTTCAGCTGTATGAAATGTGATGATAGCATACAGCGTTGCCAAGTTGCTAGTACTGTGTTTGTAAGTTTTTGTTGTGGACATATTGTGCAGCTGCCGTCATCGGCTGACATTGGTGCTGTCACATCAGAAGTTGACATCAACGATGTCCCGGTGCCGTGTCGTAACTTGTTGACACGTGGAGTCACCCAGGATGATGTTTGTATTATGCATACTCTTGTGTCTTTTTTTTTCTTGATTGCATAAATTTGATCTGATTCGGTCACTTAAACACTTACTCGCCATTTACCTTGTTAAAGTATTTCATCTTTGGGACCCCTATTTTGTGAGAAAAGGTGTCCGTAGTGGCCATAGGGGGTCATTGATAATAACAGCCAATAGGGCATTGATAAGTTCCTATAGGCTGTCAATAGTAACCATGACGCTAACTGAAGTCATTTGGCCACAATTTGGGGAAAATAGGGTGTTACAGGGGGTCAAACACTGGGTAGCTATTGGGCAACTCAATTTTCTTGTTCAGACAGTTTACCGGTAAAACGTACTGTTTAGCCACAGTGCATGTGTGACGGATAGACAATAGACAGAAGTCTGTGACATAGGTTTGACTTTAATGTTTGGTCAGAAATATTGTTATTGTACAATCTGCTTGGTTAGTTACCGCTGTTATGCAATATATGTCATGGTGTACTTATTTTGAGGTGAATTTCATTTAATTTTGCTGTTTCTACACATACAAGTACAAGAATCTGTTGTGTTGTTGTTTTGCCAGGTGGTGTATGATTAATTTATGCTGTGTAGATCAGTCGAGTGACAGGCGCTTCAGTTAGCACTAGAGGGCGCTACATGACCACAGATGAAAAGCTCAAGTGCCCTGGGTACGTTCTGCGGATTTAGATGTTTTGTCTGATATTATGATGTGAATGATGCATGCTTTATTATTTGTAATTTTATCTGTATTGAGGAGGCTATGTTTTTGGTTCTGTCTGTTTGTATCCAATTTAAATCAGAAGCTATGTAGTTGGGTGGCATTTTGGATTTGTTGGGCGTGGCCCAGTGATGAGATGATTAGATTTCAGAGGTGATGTGGATTTTTTATTGATTCTGGATCATTATCTTTGATTTTTTGCTGCTAGCAGATAGCAGCTTTCTTAAGGTTTCAAGTTCTTTGTGTTCAGCTGGTGACAGCACTGTTTATTTTGGTTGGTATAGTGGCTGAATTTCATACTAGCACACTTCACACTAATGTTCAATAAAGTTTGTCTGTTTTTACTTTGTTTGCAGAGAGAAACTCCTCCATCTCCACGTTCAAGCATCGACCCAAGAAGCAGTTGATAGTGAGTAATATCACATTGTATTAATTATTGTATTCATTGGACATATGTTCACTTATGTCAGTATGGAATATTTTTGTGTGTAATTCCTGGTGATGAGACAGGTGCACTAGACTCAGTTTTTTAAGCTTTTTTCTTGAATAATTCTTATTTGTTGTCTCATAGTAGGTCAACTGTTTTCTTTAGTTCTAGTCACAGCAAACAGCTGGAAGAGTATTTTAAAGAGCACTCTTTGCTATTTAATTTTAACTAGAGTGCTAAGGATTTTACTCTCTGGTACTTTGAAAGTATGCATTTGGTGACAAGAGAGGCTTCGGCCATGAGTAAAGTTCTCAAAATTTCTGTTTCAGGAGCCTGATCTGTTCTGGAATACTTTACTAGATAAATTAGCCAATTAAATGAAAATTATAGGTAGATTATCTGAGGATTAATTAGTGAAGTACTAAACCTTAGAAAAAGATTTGTAAAAATATTTTTTTCATATTTGTAAGTAACTGTTGTAGTTATAAGAGACCTGATCATGAACCTTTTGTTACCATGCTTTTGTCTCTTGAGTTTTGAAGACAACTTTGGAACTTGCATTATACTACTGTTTTCCAGCATATATGAGTTTCTTTAGCTTTTGGGGAAGGAAACGGAATGACGTTTCAACGTAGAGGTGGAAGGTTGCCGGTTTGATGCGTTGCTGATGGTATTGTCTCAGTTCATTATGTCGGTTATCATGTGAACAGAAGCTGTTGCTAGGATTCGTGAGATTATTAGCGGCTCGGTGGATCGGACGAAAGACGCTCGGACGACGGCGACGTTTGCAGCTCGTCCTGCGTTGATGGCTACAAAACCAACACCTCAACCTTTGATGTCACTCAATCCTAATCCAACTGGAGTATGTCAGCTACAGATCTCATCATCATCATCATTGTTATTATCTAGGCAGTACAGAATTTCAAAATGTAAAATAAGTGTGAATAATAGTTGAAAAAAATGGCCTTCAAGAACACACATTCTGTATCGTATGCAGTTGGATGTGTAGCAGTGTACAACAGTAACGCAAACATTAGTGTCCACGAAATTGAAGCAAATATGCTGAGTGATAGCAACATTTTGCTTAATGCCAGGACTCATATATGAGTTAATTGTGTTCTTCGTTGTTCTAAGGAACTGCTTGCACTCAGCATTTGTTATCTTGAAATAGTGGGTCTGTGTAAAAACTGTAATCATGTCCATTGTTTTCTACAATCTGCACTTTTTGTGGAAACTTATTCTGGAGTTTTTTTCCACTTATTTGACCAGACTTTTTTTCTCTGTATGTCACTGCATCATTGGGTACCAAACCTTCATTTTCATTCATGTCCCTTGTTCTCCAATAGACAGCATTATGAGATTGATGACTGTCTGGAGGATAACAGGGAAGATTATTAGAACCGCCAAAATTACTATTGTTATATATGCACAATTTTAATCAGCAGTTCTTACAATTTTAGATTTAGGTCGTTTTTTGTGTTTTTTGTTTCATAAAGATTAAACTTTCTGTAAAGGTTAAACTTTTTGTTTCGTTACTATTATTATGTGTATGTGCAATTTTGCCTGCAAAGGCAATCTCCGAAATGACCTATACTGTGTCGGGCAGGACGTTAAACCCTACACACTCATTCATTCATGTCTGCTTATCCATTTGTGATATACTTAGTGAAATGATGTGCATATTTACTGTCATGTTTTACCTCAGTGGTTTGAAATCCTGTTAGTTGGGAGAGTTTAAGGCTGCCCGGACTGCAATTCTTATGCAACTGTTCCAAAGATATACATTGGGGATGTCCAGACTAACTAAGATTAATCTAAGATAGATGCAAGTTAAATGAATGTTAAATCCTAGGAGTTAATCTGAGATGAATGGTTATTAAATCTGTGAAGCAGTTTGCTGTAGGTTAAATTGCTGTCTGGTTGCAGCTTGCATATGTACAAGACAAGCTGTTCATTGGATTGGAGCATGCTGGTCTGGCCTTCGGAGTCAAGGACAGGATCCTTGGACCTGCAGTATGTACTGTTTCTTTGTCATGCATACATGAGTAGTACTGATTTCTGTGGCTTAAAATAGCACAATAATTACTTGATCTTTTCATCACATTTATCAGTCGTGCTTATTGCCAAAAAAATTTGAAATAAGTTAACTTTGATCTTCAGCTGATTAAGTGTGCTGTAGGACTTGCAGCAGTCAGCGTAGAAACTTAAGAAATACTGGAGCAAGATTGTAAACCACATTGCCGCCAAAATCCAATTGATTGTTTTTTGAACCATGATGGACTCTGTAAAAATATTTCATCGAAATTCATTCATTACTTTCTGAGTTATCTTGTGGACAGACAGTCGTAAAAACATTGTATGCATTTTTTTGGAGGTAAATTTGAGATGTTAGGCTGCTTAGTTGAAACTGCATTTACAATTTCAGTAATTTTGTATTCACAATGACTTTCACAAATGTCCATAGGCTGTATAAGGTTTTATGGCTGTTGTGCCACAGAAAGTTGTTCGTTAAAGGTAAAAAGGTAAAGGTAAAGGTCGTCAAACATGCCTCTGATGCACTTTCGTCACTAACCAGAGCTGCCTGCCGCACGGCCACCATGTGACTTTTTGCGTGGTCTTACAGTCATGACTAACAACATCCCATTGCACTGACTACTATTACGTGACTTCACTGTTTAGGCTTATTGTTACGTGTCCTTGTAGTCTTAGGACTTAACGCCACGCTAAAGTTAATTCGTCCTTCATCATCATCATCATCATCATGTGCAGCCTGCAGACACAGGCTGGCGCAGCGGCCGGCTAGGCAACTCTAGTCAGCTGTACCAAGGTCTCCACCTTCCGTAACCCATGTAAATGAGTTACTACTCATTTTACCCACGGAGGGTAGAAGGCTGAGTCGACCTAGCTGGCAGGCTTCGCTCCGAGATGGTTTACCTGCCTGCAGGCAGTCACCCATCGCAGTACTAACCGAAATGCATTACTAACTACTCCACGCCACCAGCCTACTTGTACTTGACTCAATGATAGATGAGGATTGGTGCTGAAAATGTTGCCATTGTGCTGCAGGGTTCGTATCTGAGTCATATACAGATGGAGACTGGTGCTAAGGTGATGCTTCGTGGTAAAGGCTCAAACTTCATCGAACCAACGTCAGGCCGTGAGGCTTTTGAGCCAATGTATATCTATATTCAGTAAGTAACCCTGAATGAATCAATAGCCCTGAATTAGTCAACGCAGTCATTCAGGTAGTATGTCTTGAAGCAGATCGTTAAGTGTGTCACAGAAACCTGCAGAGTATTATTTCATTTTTTTTAAAATAACTACAAATGGCAAAAAATTCCAGCATTAGATCTGTTTATTTTCATGGTTGTATATCATGCTTGCAGTCACTGGATTGTTTTGTCGAATTCATTTTCCGTTGATTGCTGTTGTGGCCTTCTGTTGAGGTGAAGGTTGACACAGTTGAACTCGCCCAACTTTAATGGTTAATCCCAGCCAAGCAGGCCGGTACTCGATTTACATACTTCAGAGGATGTAAGGCTGAGTTGACCTTGTTGGTTATATGCTCAAGATGGTTTGCCTGTCCAAAGATGGTCACTCATCTAAGTAACAACTGCTTGATAGTGATCTGACTGAGAGTCTAATCCACAAACCTCTCGATTGCAAATTTGACACGCAACTGTTAGACCACCAAGCCAAAGTCAAGGTGTTTAGGGGTGCGCATTTGGGGTTTGGGGTTGCAGGCCCTCCAAAATGCAGGCCCTCCAAAAAGTTCCCATACTTCACAAGCAACTTAGAATTTCAAAATTTCAACCTGGGTCCAGGAAATCGTCCCCCAACTTAACCCAATTTTTTGACATTTATCGACAATTATTGAAAAAAATTCTCCCAAAAAAATGTGCGACCGGTCCAAAATTTTTCGGTGTGGCACATTGTCTTTCAGG
>Ga0209671_1008027_pt1 | contig 11025 bp, 10 predicted proteins | sample WorMetHERISLAND2_2_FD_187401 | JGI IMG/M metagenome (GOLD analysis project Ga0209671, IMG submission 187401) | Marine gutless worms symbiont microbial communities from Max Planck institute for Marine Microbiology, Germany - Olavius geniculatus... | ecosystem: Host-associated > Annelida >...
AAATTACAAAAGGTGATATTATTCAGCAGCACATTGACACACAGTCAGTGTGATGCGGGCAATATCGCCTTTTGTAATTTTTGCTGTTTTCGATGTGCAAGTCCTTAAATGTTGCCGTTAACAAGTATAAACTAATGTTTTGTACATTTATGTTGGTATAGGCAGTGTTGGAATAGCAACTGTTGAAATGGAACAGCCTCTTGGTTTGAGCAACCATTGTCAGAAGCCTGTGATTTATGGTCAGTTTGATGATATCTCGGTGAGTGACTGTTTGTGCTGCTGTAGATTGCTCGTCTGTTCCTGATCTCAGACATTTTACACAACTGCAGCGCCCACATTCCTCACGCGTCGTCCTACCGCAAAATGTACGTGCAACGTGTCTACAGTCCACACACACACATTCTTGAGCATTTGATGTGTTTTGATACTGGTCAACTATTTCTCGGAGCATTCAGAAACTTGCAGTTGTTTGGACGTCAGCTTTGAGCAAGTCTAATCTAATCTAATCTAAAAATCATTTGATACAGCATTATTGTCACATTGTAATTGTGAACTGGAAGTGCTGTGTGACCTGTCCTAGGTGTGGTAAACAGTTCAATTTTAAGTCTGGATTTGTAAGTGCCAAAAGTATTAGCTATATCTAGCATTTACGGACAGAAAGTTTGTTCCATAGAGTAGTAGCAGTGACAGATAGCAATAGCATCCTGGGGATGATTATTCAGACGTGTTTCTTATTTGATAATGTATACAGTGAAATACTGTTTATATAAATTTTTAACTTCCGCAGTCTACTCTGCACAGGATTATTGATGCTTTTTATCTGACTGATTGTACGATTTGTTATATAATTACTGGGATATTAGTTGAGACGCATTGTACCAGAATCATGTGTCGGATTCAGTATTAGCAGTTATCACTGACTCCTGTGTTTCAGGTTTGAAGCTAAACTGCCGGAGATTTTCAAAGATGTACATGAAGCTTATGAGCAGATTGATGCGCGGCTGAAAGCTGAACAGTTCAAGGTATTTACGCACTCACTTATTCTCAGCCTGGTGGCGGCAAAGTAGTTTACTAAAGTCTGGCTGTCCATTCGTTTTTGTCGCATATTTCCTTGGGTATGTTCCTGCCAAAACTTAGCAAAATCTGACAAAAATATTGCAAAAATAAAAAAGGTGAACTTTTTTTGAGACACAGTGTACATGTGTACTAGTTGGGATGTTTGTGTGGAACAGCAAAAAGTGATGGCGTGTTTCCGTGCCTGGGAGGACTGGGCAATATACTCCAGTGAATACCTGATCAATCTGCAGAACTTGTTCCTTGGTCTCGTAGCAACAAAAGATCGCGGCCAATCATCCGTATGTTATTAGTCCGCCCGAAAACGATAGTTTTCGGAAGGACTTATGTTTTACGCATGATGTTTTTTTTCTTCACTCGCGAGATCTCCGAGATGCGTGGGCCGACCGGCGTGAAATTTTGCACGATAGTCAGTACTAGGCCCTATTTTATAATGCCGGTCCAAAATTTTGGGGGCACACCCCAAAAAAATTTCAGGGGCGAAAAACATGCAAAATTTGGCCCGATTTCGGACGACTTCGAAGTTCGGCGGCAAATATCTCCGAAATGGGTGAAGATATTCAAAATCGGATAGTCATTCCGTCTATCGCGATTCCTCCTGCGTTAGGCGAAACAAGTCCGGTGAAGTTTGGTCCAGTGACCTTGGAGATTTAGATGTGAAATCGTACCCCCCTAAAGCACATTTTTCGGAAGACCGTATTTCGGCCCCTAGGGGGTGCTGCGCCCCCAAATTTTTACACGCGCTAGAGAATGACCAACTCTTACTAGCACACCCCCCACTGGGGACGGCGGCCCCCTTACAACTTTTTTCAAAGAGGAGTCAAAAATTGCCTTAAAATGTAGCGTATTAGACGAAGGATCTTTGGAGCCAAAGGGAGTAGCTTCATGAGACTTTGCCACCTGACGTGCTGCTAGATGGAGGTGATAACGCGGGTACAACTTTTAGGGGGCACCGCCCCCTTAAAATTTGGGGGTGCAAAAAACGCGCAAAATTTAGTACGTTTAACGACAACTTTCGACTTTGAGCGCAAATATCTCTGAACTGCATAGGGATATCGACAAGCTGTAAACGGCGTTATCAAATACAGTTAATTCCGCGTTGAATAGAAAAAAATTATGTGAACTTTAGTCCACTAACATCAGAGATTACGCGGCTAATGTTTACCCACCAAAATCAAATTGTTCGGAAGGCCATATTTTGGCCCCTAGGGGGTGCTGCGCCCCCAAATTTTTACACGCGCTAGAGAATCACCAATTCTTACTAGCGCACTCCCCACCGCGGACGGGGCCCCCTTACAACTTTTTTCAAAAGGGGGTCAAAAATCGGCTTAAAATGTAGCGTATTAGCCGCGAGAACTTTGGAACCAAAAGGAGTAGCTTCATGAAACTTTGCCACGTGACGTGCTGCTACATGGGAGTGATAACGCGGGTACAACTTTTAGGGGGCACCGCCCCCTTAAAATTTGAGAGTGCAAAAAACGCGCAAAATTTAGTACGTTTTACGACAACTTTCGAGTTTGACCGCAAATATCTCTGAAATGAATAGAGATATCGACAAGCGGTAAACGGCGTTATCAAACAGAGTTAATTCCGCGTTGAATGAAAGAAATTTCGTGAACTTTGGTCCACTAACACCAGAGATTACGCGGCTAATGTTTACCTACGCTAAGTCGATAATGCGCGTTGTGCGTATGCTAATGCATTTGTGTGCATGCCACGTGACTTTGCTACCGGGGGAATTTCACCCCTCTAAATTTTCCCCAATCGGACTTAGGGCGCCGGCGAACTCACGTTGGGCTTTGCCCCAAATTTCTAGTATGTTTTTTTATTCTTGCCACGTTTTTATGTTTTCGATTTTTTTTTAATTTTCTGAACGTTTTTTTATTTAAAAAACGTGCATTGAAAATCACACTTTTGATTCTTTTGAAACAACCGAAACGAATTAATAGGTTTTATTGATGATAGTTTACTTAGTCCAGTGCTATGGTCTTATAATTATGACCGTTATGGTTGAGTTAAAATTAAATAAGGTTCTTTTTCTTTGGACAATATTTCCAAGTATACTGCACCTACGTGCAGCATGAGGAATTACGCATTAGACAAAAGGCTGTACAAAATATGGCCAACGTTTTTTATTCAACGTTTTTAAACTTTAAAAAAAATTTTCACGTTTTTCTTACGTTTTTAGCGTTTTTTCATTTTTTTTCTGGAACGTTTTTACATATGTGTTACAAATTGTGACTATAGCTGCTAGTTAGTAGTTACCATTAGTTACTACCCACTAAACCCACTCTCATGCTACTGCACTGCGTTCCAGGCCCTTGTGGAGTGTGGACGGCATAAGCACGTTATTAAGCGTAATTTGTTCGGCAACTCGCATTAATCAGCACTCCATTGATAACGTTATATCGAGTTTTGATAATCGGTTCTATTCAACGTTGTTTGTAAAAAGCTGATTGTTTAATTGCGCTTATTGTTTAGTTGACCGTGTGAAAATCAGGATTGGTTGCGTCCAAGGAGAAGTACAAAAATAGGGCTCCTTCTAGGAACTTTAAGACGACGCATCGGCAAGTAACGCCGTTGATTTATTATAGTCTAACAGAATGCTACTAGGTTTTGTGATTTCTATGTTGTAAGCATTATTGCAATGAACACGCTTGTGTATGTCGTTAGGCCTATGCGCGAACCGGCAAGTCTACATGTTTCTGTCATACCGGTTTTGCTGTCGATCGACGATTTGTTCTCGATAGTGCATGCGGAGGTGTATAGCCTAATGTATGCCTATGCATACAGCCTATAGTAGTGAGTGGCAAGCCTGAACATGCCTATAGCTCATTCTATGGAGATGCTAGTTGACTGTAACTCAGTGGACAGGTAGGTAGGTTGCTGATCGCTGTCGACTGCGATGCTGGAGCGACGCGACGGTTAAAGCGCATACAGCGTGACGTAACTGAACTGCAAGTGACGTGGTTAAGTTTTTGACGAACTGACCCGATGGACAAGAGAACACATTATAGTAGGCACCGTCTAACAGCGACGGTGACCTATGTGACTACGCTCACGTACGCGTCAGCCAATGACCAATGGGCTCGCTCTAGTGCTCGGCTATGGAACAGTTTACCACCGGACATTGTCGCGTCCAACACACTGTCACAGTTCCGCCGTCAACTGAAAACATTTCTGTTCAAACAGTCTTACCTTTCTGTGCTTTTGTCGTGACTAACGTTTTTATCTGTGGTCCTAGCAGTTTTTTTACTTAGGCCACGTTAAAAAATCTGCAACGTAATGTAATGTATACATTCTCGTTTAATCGGCGGTAGAGAGAGAGTGTGTGTGCGTGCATGGTTGTCGTACATGACGTGGAGCTACTTTCACGATCATGCATTGCCAGTACGAGTATAGCACAGTAGCCTAGTATAGGCCTATAATACATACGATACGTTTCCGTGCCTCTAGGCACTGTCTATTTCGCACGTGCGCCCGCCCTCCCACATTGTCACTAGACTTATTAGTCACGCAGCCGCCGCAGCTCACGTTGTGACCGGCATAACGGGCATAGCTAAAAATGCAACAAATTTATTTTCGCTATGAACTCCGTCCCGCTTGTGGAGCTCACGACGCTCCTCAAACTTCTGAATCGGTTGCGTAGAGGACACGTCCTCTCCATTCCCTAGTTTGTTGTGGGAGCTGTTCGACGTTCGGGGTCGAGATTGTAGGAAGGAGGCTGATAAATTTTTTTCTTAAATATCGACCATACTGAAAGCCTGGAACGTGCTTAAATACTAGGCCTGTAGTCAGACACTCAAGATTTAGGGGCAGCCATTGATCAACATATCAACAGTCTCTCAGCACCCTTTTTTCTGTCTGTGATTTTTAGGTGGACGTCTTCTTAGTGCACAATTTTCTGGCTTATATACAACACCCCGTTTACACGATCGAGCAAACATCGAGTAAACATCAAGCAGGCTTGATGGAACCCCGCCCCCTGGTTCAAATGAAAACCTAGGCTTAGCCCACAGCTGATCACGTGTTATAGAGGCCTTCCAATTACAACCCGCCCGCCCTTCTAATTAGCATGCTAATTACCATAGCTCGTCGAGCTAGCTCGATGTTTGCTCGATCGTGTAAACGGGGTATTACTGATATAGCCAATGTCCGTCGTCACCGTCAAGAAGTGCACAAAGCGCATGCAGAACTAAACTTTTGAGTTTAATTCATTTTATTTAAGTTCAGTTCTTTCGCTATAAACGGGGCTTTAGACTTATTCGTTTACTTTATTGAATAACTAATTCATACGCGAAGTCGCAGCGCACTGCTAGCAGTATAAATCTTTGCGGTTGTTGTGGCTGTTACGTTCGACCAATGTGAGTGCTAATTGTTTGGGATCAGGCCAACTGTTTGCGGCGACTACTGGCTAATTGTTGTACATTGTTAGCTTAAAGAGTTAAAGTATTGGTGACTGCCAATTAGCTTGTATGAAGTTCGATTACCTCAGAGATAATAGACTAATGCGTCGTCGAAAAAAAACGCTTTTGACTGCCAGATACAAGTTAATTGTATATTATTTATAAAGGCAGCTGTAAGTGCACCTAGCGCCTTGCTGTCCTGTTCAGCCCCATTACTGCTACATTACTGTTGAGTTCATAAATGGTTTAATTTGATTTATGTAGCGCCACATTTTCAGGATATCTTCTCAAAATCGGTACAAATCTTAAATCGTCAAATCTCAAATCGTCAATGGATTTTTTTTGCGTTAGCCTACGTTCGCTTTATTTTATTTTATTTGATTTTATCGCACAGGTTTGACATTTCGTGGTATAGTGCTATAAAAGTGTGCATGTTGTGATAAGTTTTTCATTAACAACTCGACTCGCGTCTGTAGGCCTATGATACTGCTGTTCGTCATTGTATATGCGCATTATTTCACTGTTTGTCGATTGTTCCGTGTCTCGCGGCGTTCCTGTCGTGTACTGGCCAACTGCATACCGTGCACGTCAGATTTCTATCGGTGTAAGGCGTTTAAATGCGCTAAAAAGTGAGGGACAGGACGATGCAGGGATGTTAAGGCCTCGAAGCTTGTGTGGCCTGGAAGCAAAATTATTTGGCCTCGACCTCATAAAAATTGGTTTCGTGGCCTCGAAAGTTTACAGCCTATAATTAATTAATTAATAAATAAATAAATAAATAATTAATTAATTAATTAATTAATATTCAGAAGTTATGACAATATGATTTACTTGAAGAACTAGTGTTTCTGAACTGCAATGACTGCTAGGACTTTGAAGTTTGAACTTAAGAACTCAGACAAATTTTCGTATTTATGTTTATAATTCAAGCACAATGAGTTGTTCTCTGGCCTAGGCCTCGTGCTCAGCCTGCCTAGTTGACATCTTTGGGACGCTGACGTTGTAACAGATGACAACATTGACCCAAACTCCACTTGCATTGGCAGTATTATACTGTGTGCTTGCAATAATACTAAAAAATTAAAAATTAGTTTATCGGTTTCAATCTGACCAAAATATAGCAAATAATTAAAAAGTAAAATCTAAGATATATTAAAGTGTTTGCAGGAATACAGAAGCAGATGTAGACCGTGTACAGTTTTTTTTAAATTTTGCATTTTTGTTTTTTTATTGATGTCAGAGAAACAGGACCAGCTGGCGCAAAGTCTTGCTTCATTATCGCCTAGACATAGCAACATAGCGGATTGCTAATATTTATTTTATTTTTGGACACGTAATTTAAATATTGCTTTGGCTAAAATGTAGCCTTTAAAATTCGACAGATTACAACGTTCTGTCGGAGTGTTTTGTCAAACGTTTTTTTTGTAGAAGAACCGAAACATAACGGAACTGCGAGCCACACAGTTGTTGCAGAAATTCTGGCTTCAGGTAAGATTTCACTGATTTTATGTATGTGTTATATAAACTGCCCATGAAGCTTATGTTGAGCATACAGAATTGCAAACGTTTTATATACATTGTTGCTAGTAAAAACAACAGTTGAAAAGCGTTATTGCAAATGTATTTTTTTGTTTATTTAACCACGGCGCATGCATTACCGTTCAACGCAACGCGTGCAGTGCAAGAAAAACGACACCGCTTCTCATTTTGCATTCTGGATGTTGCGTCGCTTATGTCGCTTTCGTCAGCTGCGCCCGTTGCGTTTGTTGCGTACGCGCTGGTGTACGTCTATTGCGTCCTCTCGACGTCTGCGTTACGAGTCAAAAAGTAAGCAAGTGCCTTGCCGGTTGCGTAGGTTGCGTTGAACGGAGACCGAGCATATTTTGCGTTTGTTTGCAGCGACGGATGATCAAGATCGGAAGGCGCGTCTGTGCGTGCTGGTGACGTGGCCGCACTTCACCGGGTTCGGCTTTAACCTGCACGCCGAGCGCTCCAGGCCTGCTCATCAGTACATTGGCAAGGTGCTGCATAGATGCATTTAACGTTTTTAAAAACTTTTTCAACAATTTTTTTTATTTTCTCAACGTTTTTTGTTAATTTTTAAAAATTTTTTAAAGAACTTTATAAAACACTTTTGAAACTACAGGCCATAGTGGTGATAATTTACTTAGGCCCAGTTATAGTCTAGTTATGACCACACCGTTGAATTGAAATTGAATAAAACTTTTCTTTCTCTTTTGAGTTCAAGCTATGCTGCACATACAACACCAGGCATTTGGGAAGAGGTTGAATAAATTATGGCTAACGTTATTTACTCAACGTTTTAAAACATTTTTTTTATTCCTGGCACGTTTTATATGTTCTTAAATATTTTTTTCTGTAACGTTTTTCTTACATCAATGGCAAGGTGGACCCCGCCTCACCGGCCGAAGCGGCCGGACTGAGGGAAGGCGACCGGATCGTGGCTGTGAACGGCGTGGACGTGGCGGACGGGACTCATCAGGACGTGGTGCGGCGTATCCGCGCTGATCCGGACCGGGTGGAGCTGCTGGTCGTGGATGCGGAGACTGACGAGTACTTCAAACAGCGCGGCGTCAACGTGTCGACCTCCATGACGGACTCTGCTGTACAGAGGATCGTCTGTCCGTCTGACAACATTCACACCGACCGTCTTCCGTCTACTGCACCAATTCAGACGTCGCACGGTGCGCGTTACTTTGCTGGGCCTATAGCTAAATTATTATTGTTATTCGTACATTGCAGTTTATATGTCTTTGGTAATTTTGTACTGTTGTACCATTAGATTGGAGGTATACAATTGCACTACACTGTGTTCGGAAAAAGTTACCCTCTAGACATCGTACAATAGAAGTGTCAAATCTAAACGAATTTAAATAAAATTTCGCACAATTAGTCCCCAATAAATTACTGAAAAGATTGCTAAATTTTGTTCAAAAATATTATTTTAGAGCGGAGTTATTAACGAAATATCTTCATTACTAATACGACTTTACATAAGTAGACCCCGCGGTTACTATACAATTTTGTAACTTTAACAAACAAGAAATTTGAGCTAATGCTCACGAGACACGTGAAAGCCTATATCAGTTCCGGTTCAGTAGTTTAGCTAAAAATTGGGGTGTTCACGCTAAGTTAATATACAAATACCCAATTTTCTATTTGGATCGCATAACGATAGTTTCGTGTCGCCACCTTGTAAATAATATAAACTTGTGCTGCAGCCCGAAATCGCCAAAAAAACCATAAAACCCCTATTTTGGCGTTCAAGGTTATTCAAGGTCATTGAATTCGGCGCCAATCGAAAGCCAGTGAACAACTTCCTATTAGTGATTAATAGTAACTTAGGCCCTATCTCGCACCGTTACTGAGATACAGCAACTTATTGGCCAAAAATCGCAAATTTTGCCCACCCCCTCTCATTTAGCGCCCTCGTTCGGGGTGACGCCGTTCGAATTTATGGAAAAGCTTTACGGTTCCTAAAACTAGAGTTTTCCAGGCAGCCGAAGGTAAAGATCTCGTAATCCTAGCTTGCGCCGTTTTTGACTGATTTTTGGCCCCGACTTTCGGCCCTTCGGGCTTCAAACCGCTCCTCCCAACTCCAATTTCTGGCTACGTTTATGACGTGTAGGCCTACGCTGACGGCTGCATAATATGTTGCCACTAAGTCGACTTTTTTCTAGTTTACTGGCACTGTATTTACGGGTTCACTAACGAGTGGGCTGAGTGTTGCGGTGGATGGCAGTGGTAGATTCGGCAGCGTCGGAGCAGACCTTGAATGGCCAGTCGGGAGGTCACCGGGCTCGACTGTGTCACGTAAGATCATGGAACGATGGCCGCGGATTCGGCTTCAACATGCAGGCGGAGCGAGGCAGGCCCGGTCAGTACGTGGGTAAGGTGGACGCCGGATCAGCGGCAGAGGCAGCAGGACTGAAAGACGGCGACCGCATCGTCGAGGTCAACGGATCCAACATCGACCACGACACCCACAAACAGGTCGGTCCTCCATACAACTTCCGCGCGCTTACTGTCGAGTTTTGTTTAATCGCGCGGTCTGTTTCTTTCCGCGGTAACCGGGAGATCTTTATCTCAGGCCTCTTGCGGTGTGAAATAAAACAAAAGTAGACTTAGAACATTAAAACGCTTCTGATGGAACACTTCTGGGTCTGCTTGCGTACAGTGTGAGCCAGAAAATGTTTCAACACAAAAATCACGATATTTCAGGAGTGCGCAAATATGTCTGTACCAAATTTTGCTCATTTGTTTAGTAGTCAACTGTGCAAAAGTGTACAGATTTGTAGTATATTTACGTAACATATGCCAAATTGGTGGAAGCGTCAACTTTCACCGTCTTTTCGTCGTCGGCAGAAAACGGAACTGTTTACCACGGCACTTATCATTAGCACGACGCTCGTGACTAACTGTGAGAGCGGGCGAAAATTAACTTGTTCAATTCATCATCATCATCATCATCATTATCAGCGAGGGAGAAGCGAACAGTCTGACAGCAAACAGCCGCTGATCGATGGATGACCAGCGCAAGAGCGTATCGTCCGGTGATTACGTGTGATTACATGTCAGTCTGTAACCGGGCGAAAAAGAGTGGTACAATTGCCCCCCACCCTAAATTCTTCCGCTCTCGGAAATTTGTCGAAAATTCTTCATCTTGTCGGAAAATTTTCGTTTAAAAATGTAAAATTCGACGCAGAAAAATTCCCATTTTGGGAAACTTGGGGAAAATTTAGACTTTGAGCACCCATAGTCATGATAGTCTCCTGTATCTGAAATTTGCGACCGTCTTTCGGAATTTTGCGGGAAATTTGCGGTGTTTCGGAAAATTGCTACATCCTGCTTCGCCTACTTTTTTTTAACTTACCACGCTGCTGTGTGTAATGTGAATCGTAGTGTCTGTAGGCCTATATAGCCCTACTGCTGTTTAATACCTAGTTGAACAAAATATCGCCAGTTGCATTATGCCGCTTCCGATAGGCCTAGACCTAGCCAACATTTCGTCAACAATCTAACGTGTGTGGTAGCTGTAATTACTAAACATCGTAAAAGCGCATGGCATTTGAGTGTATACATGGCGACTGTCTGGGTTCTCACGATAGCGCGTTGGACAGTTTTTTTAACGTTGTGCGCTATGTGAATGTACACTTTACTTACTGATTTTATTTAGTGACGATGTTGTTGAATGGTGACCAGGTGGTTGAAAAGATCAGAGCTATACCGAACGAGGTGCGTCTGCTTGTCGTCGATCAGGCGACCGACAAAGACTTCGCTGATAAAGGCATCATAGTCTCGAGCAAGATGTCGTGTATTGAGCATATCACCTGCCCAGCTGTGAAGCCATTTGCTGGTTCGTGTTCACGTTGCTTTCACCCGATACAGAGGAGTTGCGACTTAAGGACAGGGTGTAAGTAAGTAAGTAAAAGTAAATAAAATGTAAATTTATATAGCGCATATTTTAAATTAACCTCTAATGCGCTTGTCACACTAGTATTGACTAAACAGGATTGTTTAAAAG
>Ga0209671_1008028_pt1 | contig 11024 bp, 7 predicted proteins | sample WorMetHERISLAND2_2_FD_187401 | JGI IMG/M metagenome (GOLD analysis project Ga0209671, IMG submission 187401) | Marine gutless worms symbiont microbial communities from Max Planck institute for Marine Microbiology, Germany - Olavius geniculatus... | ecosystem: Host-associated > Annelida >...
GTTATTGACAGGACATCGTCAGAATACAAATAAAATGTTCAAACTTTGGCTATGCATGTACTAAAATCTGTAAAATAAAATTTACACAGCAAAAAGTCAAATATACATGTATTCTGGCCGTTAACGAAAATAAACATCCAAAAGTACTGTTGCAGTGTGAGCACTTTTCATTTGTAGTCGTGCTATCAAGCATTAATATTAAAAGTAGGCCTACCACAACGTTTATTTGTGTGTTGACCGAGTGGCGCCGACTCGAGCCGCGCCGCCGCCGAAAAAAATTGTGGCGCCGCCGCTAGCCGAATTTTCGACGGCGCGCCGACTCAAGCCGGCTCGCCAGCCTGATTTTACTGCCGCAAGCCGAAAACGGCTTGGCGGCGCGGCTGAGGGGTCTACCATCAAATGGCCGTTCAGTTTCCCACCTCACCCAATGTATGCTTCTGCACTACTTAGAAAAAGCAGATCAAGCGAAATATGCGTTAAAATAAACAGAAAACCTGAAAAAAACATCCCCAACATTATTGATCATACTTTGAATAAAGATTAGCAGATTTTAATAATATTTGGCAGAAATATTTCAGACACAACTGGCTATTAAATAAGTGTTTTAGTTTTCACATCACCCAACTTTTGCTTTTGCACTATCTGGGGAAAGCAGACCATAATAGGCATAATACGTGTTAAAATGAATGGAAAAACGTCAATAAATTCCATCTGTTCTAATTTGTGGGCCCCAACAGCAAATTTATTACAAGTTTTGACTGTCTTGCAGCAGTGTGTCTACCAGAAGAAGTTTAGGAATGTTTGTAAAGTCAAGAAATGACTGGTAGAGCCTGTATTGGTCTGGAACAGAACATTATCGATACTGTTGTCAAGTGAATGGAGAAAGCGTCTCCTTGCCTGTGTTCACATAGTGGGCCAACACTTCAAGCAATTTTACTGTAGGCAGTTGAAAAATGGACAACTAAATGAAATGTCAGCCACAGTGTCAGAAATGTGAACAAAATGTTTTTTTTGCGTTATGTTAATTAAGCAATCATATCGCATTGGGTAAAAAAGTGATATTTCGCTGGTTGTGCTTTTCCCAGGTAGTGCAGAAACAAACGTTGGGTGAGGTGGAAAACTGAATGGTCATTTGATGGCAAGTTGTGTCAGGAATATTTGTACCAAAAATTATCAAAATCTGCTAATTGGCTTTCAAGTTACAGTCAAAAATGTTGGTGATGTTTTTTTTTGAGGCACAATGTAGTAATAGGGAAAGATGATGATAACAGTTTGAAATTAAACTTTTTAATTTTTGCCACTAGTCTACAGTTCTACACAGTTCACTGATTTTAATTATATGGACATAACGTAAGCTATCGAGATGCATTGAACAAACTCCGTGTTTGTTTGAACATTATTTTGTTTCATATGCAAATGTGAAGACTTACAATTAAAACTCACCAACCATTCTGGGTCAAGCGTTATCTGATATATTTATCTCTACCATATGCATGCTTAATTATACTCTGAATGTGCATAGAATGATGCGAAAATTTGGTACTTGTCTCTGATGTCTCTATTGGTGATCTGTTGGGCCGACTGCTAAGCTGTAAGCTTAAAGGTCGACCCTTTGTCGTCATCGTAGTCTGTCCGTCTGTCTGTCATCTGTATGTCATGGATGTATTGTGGCTAAACGGTGCAAGATAGGGCCTAGGTTGCTATTGATCACTAATAGGAAGTTGCATACTGGCTTTCAAATGATATATAAATCGATGACCTTGGATGACCTTGAAGTGTTTCATATGCAAATGTGGTATGCATGTAACGACAGCTGGAATCCTTGTCTTATTTTGTTGGTGGTACATGTTCTATAACATCATTTGTGCCTTACCATCGAATCAAATTTAGGCAAAAACGTCACATGTATTAAACATTTTTGGTTGATTTTTATATGATTTGTTTGGTTTGAATGAACTTATGACTTGCAGTTGCAATATCGCAGTTTGCTTGATGTTATGTTTTTAATCTGAGTTTGTTTGTGTTTGAATGCTTCTTGTCTCATCCTTTTCTTTCTAGTTGTAGCGTTTTGTGCTGTCACAGAGTTGGCAAAACAAAACTTGCCATGTACTAAAAATGTGTTGAACAGGTCTCGGGACAAGCAGTATTCTTGCTGGTGCACTGATGGCTGTTTTATGGCGTGCTTCAGGCAGATCCTTTGACATCGATTCACTCAACCACGCCGTGTGTATTTTTCTATTTTTCTTTTTATCTATTCAGCAGCAAAATTCTTGCTTGATCTTCATTCGGTGAGATTGTGTTTGATTACTTTCACCAAGCAGATTATGCTTTTGCTTTGGTTGGTTGTTTGTCTGGCAGCCATATTGTTAACAAATTGTGCATCACAATATTTTTGAAGTGGTCTTTTCTTTTTGGACCATATACAGTGCGTGAACCCAGGTCCAGGAATGTTTTTGTCCTATCAACATTCCAAAGACATTAACTACTTGAGAAACACTTCTGATATGAGACATGTGTTGCTGAAGGAAAAGTTACTAATATGGGTTAATAACACATTAGTAAATGTCAAATCAGCTCAGCCTTCCATCCCTCCAGGGCAGGTAAAATTGAGTGTTGACCTGCCTAGCTGGAGTTAAGGCAGGGCATGTTTATCTGTCATGTCATGTGGCAGGCAAAACTCTGCAATCCTATATGGCAGGTGATGCTCCGCAGCCGTGGGATTCCTTGAAGAGATACAGACACCTTCAACCTCCTTTGCGAATGGCATAATGCGTGATGTAACGTGTATGCATAAGTATGTGGGTTGGACAGGTTCTGCACTTTGAGCAGATGCTGACGACAGGTGGCGGTTGGCAGGACCAGGTCGGTGGACTTTCCCCGGGCATCAAGGTCGGACATTCTAAGCCGGAAATTCCTGTCAAGGTTGATGTCACATTTCCGCAGGTCTCGGATGAAGTAATTCAGTCATTTGATGATCGACTTGTTCTTGTCTACACTGGAAAGACCAGACTTGCCCGCAATCTGCTTCAGGTCATTTTTCGGCAGTTTAAGTTTGTTTTATTTGATGCTTTAACGTTGTTAGTTAGGACAGGCGTTTGATATTGTATAATAAGCTGTTTTCCAACAATTGACCTGACCCAACATTACCTTGTGAAACAGCAGAGGTAGTAATATAGATAGTAGTGTTTGCTCCTAATGTCAGTGGCAACTGATTTACGATATGACATGAAGGATAATTTGTGATGACTTACAGTAGTGTAAAAACTGTATACATTTCTGTCAAAACTTGCACGGAATCTGCTGCAGGTAATCTGTTTGCTGAGAATGTGTGTACTGGTTGGGTAATAGTAAGTAAGTCTTTTTGCTCACAATTCACACCTTTGCTTATGATAAGTGTCTTAACTTGGAGTACCTTGGAGAAATACTAGTATTGGTGTTAACGCTTTTGCTGCCAGTGTTAGTATATGCCGTACTGTCTGTTCTTTGGTACAGTGAATAAACTAGTAGTATATGTTGACTCTTACTGTGTTTTTGTGTTAAATCAATCTAACTAAACTTGAAACATTCGGTCTCCGTCATTTTCTGGGTGAATGTCTGAAATCTTATGGTGCATTAGCATATGTCGAACTTGGATTTTGTTTAACTGCAATTGGTTATACGTCAACTATGCATTTTGTAAGTGGCAGTGACGAATGCGCATCAGTTGAGATTTTGAATGCCATTACCATACCAAATCCACTGTCTAACTACATCGTGCAGTGTAGGATGGCTGTGTGTTGTAGAATGTTGTACGAAACTGGTATGCTAGAAATCCGGACATTGTCGACACGGAAAACCGACTAGTGGACACTGCATGGAGCTGCGCTGCTTCTTTCGAACGTGGTTGAGTACTCGTCTTGCTCATTACACTACTACTGTTACTACTGCTGCTGCTGTTGCTGTTACCGCTGCTTTCAGTTTTTAGTACACATCGTTTAATGCTGCCATTGCTGCCATATTTTTGTCCATCTGTCAAACTGTGCATTATTTTGAAATAGACATATACACAATGATTTTCACCTCATGGTAAAATGTCCATTCAAATTTTTGTGGCCATAATTCAAGGTTATGGATTTGTTTAATGCATCATTCCAAATGAAGAGTCAAACAGAGTACCTTCTGTCAAGGTGGTAATTTCAGCCATTGTGACATTTCAGTGTAGTAATTAAGAATGGCATAAGATAGGACCTCAGGTACTATGTCTGAGAGATGCTAGTAATCATAAAAGATTTGAGTTAATGCTCACGAGACTCGCAAAAGCCTATAGCAGTTCCGGTTCAGGAGTTTAGCTGAAAATTTGGATGTTCACGCTAGGTTAATGTACAAATACCAAATTCTCTATCTGGATCGCATAACGATAGTTCCATGGCGCCACCTTTTGAATGATATAGATTTGTGTCGCAGCCCGAAATCGCCAAAAAAATCCATAAAACCCCCTATTTTGGTGTTCAAGGTCATTCAAGGTCATTGAATTTGGCGCCCATGAAGAGCCAGTGTATGACTTCCTATTAGTAATTAATAGTAACCTAGGCCCTATCTCACACCATTACTCACAAGGTGGCGCCACAGAACTATTGTTATGCGATCCAGATAAAGAACTTTGTATTTGTATGTTAACTTAGCGTGAACACCCCAATTTTCAGCTAAACCACTGAACCGGAACTGCTGTAGGCTTTTGCGCATCTCATGAACATTAGCTCACATTTCTTATCTCTTTAACCAGCTAACTACAGGCTCAGCTGGACTGGTCCAAAGCAGAAGTTTGTCAGTTGCTGCTCCAGGTTTATGTGGGTCACAGGTGTCTTTCCTGTGACCTGAGCAACACATCGAAGCACTGAGAGCATACTATTCTCATTGAAGTCAATGGCCATTATACAGCTTACAGAACACACTATATGGGCTTTGCCTCTCACTCTGTCTGTCCTTCTGTTTGTCCCATTCTTGTTCCGATCTAACTTGAAAACAAAGATTACAGGAAAACTAAAATTGGTATGAACATTCCCCAGGCAAGGAGTAACCAGTTGCAAATTTCAGTTCAGAAGTTCAAAGGTCAGTAGTTAGGGTTGCACAGTGCAGTGTATTGCTAGTCAGACGGACGCATATTATGTCAGCATCGGGCCGACGTCTCATCTTTGCTTGTTTTGCATGGTGGTTCTTAGGTGATCTGGTGGGCGTTGGCCGGTGCATGTCTGAGTACTGGCAGCTGAAGAAGAAGATGGCGCCTGGCTGTGAGCCAGAGCTGGTCACATGCATCATGACAGCTCTGCAGCCTCACGTGCTCGGCATGTCACTTGCCGGGGCAGGCGGAGGTGGGTTCATGTATCTACTCACCACCAACCCACACTGCATTGACCTCATCCGTAGTATCCTCTCTGAAGTAAAGGTAAACTATACACGCGTGTCAGTTGCAGTCAGTCTAATTCATCACCAGTGCTACTTAAGTGTTTCTCAGATAGTAAGCGACAAGTATCTTATAACTGGTGCAGTTTTTAAACAACTCATTATCGTCTATGAGCCGCAGTCTCAATCGAACAGAAACTCTTCAGTGTTCGTTTAGAATATTAGACAGTGGTGTTTCACTGTTGAAGTGTACATGAATGATACAAATGATCATATTCTTCCCTTCCTGTGTTGATTCTTAAGGCAAGTTTATAGCACGTTGCCTATAAACCCACCATTGGAGGTCTTTCAGAGAACACTTACCAAATTAATGTTATAGTTATTAACAAATAACTGTCTTTTTCAGTACAATTCTCTATTTTGTTACTTTTTCGTTACTGTTTTACGGCTGTTTGCAGTAGTGCTTTGCAGCATTACTGATGCTTTAATGTGTTGATTGCGTGTTATTTCTTTGTTAAGTGATTTGAGCACACTTGCTGTCAGTAACGATGTGAGATGTCTGTGTGTGATCCAGGGTGCTGAAAATGCTCAAGTGCATGCGGCCAGCATCGACAGAACAGGGCTTCAGTTAACAATAGACGACATGGGACCACAAGAGATTAAGTTTAAGATTCCGTAACTTTTTACCGTTATTGTGATTTTGTTAGTACATATCATTATGACCACATTCCTGCTGACCGATCCTAGACTGTTTGTTGTGCAATGCAACAACAATATTTAATAACTTATGCTGAGTGTGAAAGCTCTTTGTTCATTTTCATACAAATGAGGGACTAAAGTGCATTAGAGATCTTTTTCAGTATGCGCTATAAAAATTTACACTTTATTTACTTACATACATAGTTATGAATTAAAGCTTGAGCAAAAGTGCAGTGATGACCAGCCCTACTTCTGGTCAGATCTGCCTCGTCCATCCATACCTGGATCTGTCAGTGACAACTCTGGACCATGCTATCAACATTCACAGTGTGATAAAATATAATATTGCATACGTGATAAACATTTTACATTATATGATGTTACTATCTGTGACATAGGCAGCCTAATGCTCAACTGAGTAAAGGTTAGTATGCATTTTAAGCATATTTAAAACTCGTAATAATTTAAGTATCATTCACAGTCCAGTTTGCTTTGAAAAATATTTTGTTGCTTTGTAAAAGAGTTAATGGAATGCACGTAGTTATTTTTGTTTGTGTAATTTATAGCTGCTGTGTTTTTGTCATTGTGTGAATCACATATATGCTGATATACATCTGCTCACAATGTCAAAGTTTCAGCACTTGACGTAGGTCAACATTTACATAGTGGTAGCTGAATGAAGTACTGATTTTATTTGTTTTATGTTTATTTGTTTTTACATCGATTAGTTTCATGCATAACTAGTTGTCGGTTTACTTTTCTTTACATGTAAACATGCTGTATTTTGAATATTCATCTTACCGGTGGCTAAATAAGGCTTGTTGGTGTATAGTAGGGGATGCATCGTTTCAAGTGCCTCAGATTCGGCCACTGTCTGGCATTGTGCACTATAAATATCGCATTTACTTACTTACTTATAATAACAGGTTAGTCTTCTGACGTAATCTGAAAGCTAGCAAGTAGCAACTAAAATAGTTGTCAGAAGGCAGCTCGATCGTTGTCTTTGACTTTGTTATATGACATTTTCTGGAAGACAAATGTGTGAAATGGCAATTTTTGCACAAAAAACGTTTTTCTTCCATCTTAGCACCCATTTTTACTGACGGATTTAATAGTTTCATTGGTTTGACTAAACCCTGATTCTGCTTATGCATATCTGGCACTAAACATAATGTCTTTGTTTTCCTTCCTTACTTACTGGTAACAGCAATTTTACTGCAATATCATTGATGACCCAAATGAATACTGGGTTAGCAGCATTCTCCAGTTGTCAGCCGCATACCATACCTTTATCAAAAAACAGACGCACGGCAGATACAGTAGCAAAACCAATGTGATATTACAGTACTAGTTACAACAAACATTTACAGGACATTTTACATATTCAGTAAAATCCACAATGCAAGTACCCACAGAAAACACAAACCACTGTCAAGGCATCATTAATGTTATCATAATTATGACAAACACCGTACAGTACACTAATATTGGAAGACGGTCACTGCTAGATGACATTCAGAGGCGAGTGTGTGCAGGTTTCTATGTTGAGTTAGATTGTACAGCCGAGTTTGTCAGTTGAGACAGTCTTGAATATGACTCTACATCACTGTCCGACACGCCGACATTGCCCATCTGAAATTTACCACACGGAACAATTATTCTCATGCTGATAGTATTCTGTCAGTGTGTATCTGTAAGCAATATCAAAATACAATTCATATTCTCAGTGTCTTAACAGATGGATTATGATTAATATCTTGACACATTTTGCTCAACTGATCATTTCTATTCCAAACAAAATTTTACCAAACATTACCACCACCTGCTTCTCGGATTAGAATCAGAGTATGGCAAATTCTGCACTAAATAAATGGTGTTATACGAAACATATCCGATGATATCATTAGTATGTGATTAACAAAATATAGCCTAGAGGCAAAAAGTTTAGTAATAAATGACCAGGAAAACGGAAAAAAGCCACAATGACATACTACCAACTCTTAAAAACAACAAGTGAACACTAAGTGAAAAAAAAAGTTTCAGCATTAACGCAGCAATCTGTTGACCTGTGTTCGCAGTTCCTTCACGTCAAGGAAAAGCTGAAGTCGTATTTTATCGTCATCACTCATTCCCTGAGAGCCGCTAGCACTACTCGTGCCTCGTGCCGTCCGCAGTCGTCGCAGACTTTCCTCCATCTTCTTGACAGATGTCAGCACGTCGCTCGTCACTATCAGATACCTGTGAACATTGATCTGTGCTCTTAATATCAAAGGTAGTACAGTGCTTATCTACACTGAAGCTACAGTTGTCCAAAGATTAATTTTTAGAGCTGGTATGATTAAAGTAATCGACTTCCGTGCACCGTTAAACTAATAATTTCAAACAATTTTTAGTCAACCTCGGCTTATACTAATGCGAGCAGAAATGCCACCATGTGAAACAAACTACATCCAAATTTCTTTAAACCGCTTATCTTGAAATCACTTCAGTACAGAATGGGACTACTGCTTTAGTGTAGGTCTAACAGAAAGCTAACATTGCATGAGTGACACGAAGCACATTACATGACATTCCAGCAAGGTGTGAACCCCATGGTCCAAGACGGTACCACAACAGTAACTTACTGTTCACAGACGGCGTTCATGATCGTGCTAATCCAACTCTTTCTCGTGTCTTGATGCAACATTTCCTTGTGATCTTCCAGGAAGTCTGCAGCCGGCCGCACGATGCCAGCAACGTACGCCGACGCTTTCGCTGGAACCTACAACAGACATGGTTAAATAACTTGCTTGCCAGCTTTCCACTGCAAATCATATATCGTGCTGTATTGTCAAATCAAAAAATCATATCAAATGTCTCCTTACTTAATAATACTACTGTATCGTAATTCGTAACCCACATCGACTTGTGGCTCAGAAAATAGGATTTTTACTGGTGTGAAGATAGCAGTTGAAGATAGGAGCATCTGGCAAAAAGATTGTCATATAAGCTTGCTAAATGAGCAGACTACTGAAGCTCAGTATAACACATGTCATATTGTCATCTTAACGACCGTTCACTTTATATGCAAACAGCAAGCTGAATAATATCAACTCAAAGTTAACCTTCAGTGGTCTTTTGACCTCAAAACCTAATCAGTTCATTTACGTCCTAAGATGAAATAGCAACAAGTTTGTTCAAAATCTATGTGATATGAAAACACCACCACACATGCAACGACATGTAAACAATGCTTCCGGTATTATAGCTGAACGATGGCAGAGGCAAACGAATATATTTAAGGCAATAACATGCCAGCAGACTGCATAATAAAAAAGTGGGCGTGTGCTCACATCGCGGTTGGTACGTCGATAGAGGCGTGGAATGTCATTGACGGCTTTCAGGTTGGACACACACTGAGATATGATCTCATTCGTGACAAACAACTCGAGCTGCGGCAGCTGAGATGATAATGACTCCTCACCGTCTTTCATACTCTCTGCTCACCAGCATCAGCAGCAGTTTAAACCACAAGAAAACGCTCATAATATTTAGCTTCACAAAACTAACAATAAACAGTTAACTGTTTTTCTTTTAAAAAGCTCCAACTTCTTAGTTATTATATTTAATTAAATCTTAATCCACTTGTTGTTCATTAGTTACATCATTCAAGCTTTAACAACCCCAACTTTGAAATAACGGAACTTAGTTATATAAGCAAGTAAGTGCAATATCAAGAGTGCACAATGTCAGCCAGTGGCCAAATCTGAGACACTTAGCTAAGCTGCCAGGGGAAGCTGTATGCCACAAATCAGCCACAAATCAATTATCAGTATGTGGGTATCTTCAGACATGAGAGGTACGAAATGTCTGTTCCATTCACAATATAGTGTGTGGCACACAAAAGTTGTACATAAACAATGTCATACGTGATTGACATGGTTCAAGCAACTGGACAGAACTTCAAAAATGATCAGCCTTGATCACTGCAGTAAAGTGTGGTAATGATGAGCACTTGAACACAGCGTTCAACATGACCACCCTTCACTGCAATGATTAAGGCTAATCATTTTAAAAAATGTCCTACTGCTTGATTGACATAAAGCATGTGTGTTCAACTTTTTATGTGTCATGAAACAACAACTGTATTGTTGATGAGTAATTACTCAAATTAATCGGATTGTCTCAACAACATTTAGAAAAGTTTACTGCAAATACACATAGCAGTATGGCTATTGGCTAAGTGAGTAAGTGTTTCATACCAACCTCTGAGCAATTTGACATTTTCGCTACTGACATGTGACAGTAATGGAACAACTGTGGCTGTGAAGAACTTTGGAAGCTACAACATTTAAGGCAAACATGAACAACTAAGAAACTCTACAATTATGTCACAGTTATTAAATACATCATAATCAGCTATTATTACAACCCATATGAAACACTTCATATGCTGCGACATAATAACGCATCAAAAACTGCCACATCACTGTAACTGGTAAAAGGGTTTTTAACAGAGAGCATTAAAAATACGAGACAAAAGATACATAGCAACACAACAACACACACAGATGCCATTTTGTACTAAAACAATGACAACAGTAATGTTATTACATCAATAATAACGCTATTGTTCAAAATCAACACTAAAAGCTAAAAAGCAATAACTAAGAACTTTTAAAAACCTAGTGAAAGCAATGTCATTGTAACGCAAATGAAAGGACGTTGGGAAAAAATTTTATCAATATAATCATGCTGCTACGACAGTCCGGGAGAGTGACGTCGTCGTAGCTAAGGTAACGCCCACGACCATCAGGGTCATTTAAGGAGGGGACAGCTAGCTAAACCTCAGTGGCCAGTCAGCAGAAATCCCATAAGATATGGAAAACCAACAAAAAATATGGGCATTAACGATAAGGGAAAACGGGAAGGGAATTGATGGGAAAAAACTCCAAGAGCTTTAAGGC
>Ga0209671_1008029_pt1 | contig 11023 bp, 7 predicted proteins | sample WorMetHERISLAND2_2_FD_187401 | JGI IMG/M metagenome (GOLD analysis project Ga0209671, IMG submission 187401) | Marine gutless worms symbiont microbial communities from Max Planck institute for Marine Microbiology, Germany - Olavius geniculatus... | ecosystem: Host-associated > Annelida >...
AATACACATACAGTTATACAATAAAACCTAAACTAGGAAATAAAAAAAGTATAAAAATGAAGTTAATATGCACTAGATGTTTAAAACACGCAAATATGCCACTAACTGATTAGAACAACTTTGCCAGTCTTGTTTAAATGTTACTGAAATCAAAACGATGATAATCACAAATACAATACCAGACTTAAGAATAGTATTTATCTCTATAGAACAAATACTGATTATGGGAAACGTAGTTTAAAATATAGAGCAGCTAAATATTATAATGATTTACCTAGAAAAATTAAGTTTAAACTCGATGAATCTGGGAGATACAATAAAACAGTTTTGAAAAACTACTTACTTAATAATGAACAATGATCTTGTAGCCTACTTACCACTTCTTTCACCTTATTATTTGATTTATATAAACTCACAGCAAAAAATGTCTCTTGTTTAGTAATATCAATTGTGTCTTAACATTTGATTTTAGGTTAGCATTTTGTTTGTGTGTTTGTTTTTATATTTGGGTATTTTGAGTTAGATTGTGTAGTTTATAGCCTATTTGTGTTCGCGTGATGGGTTTGATAAAATGTATTTAGTAGTTTAGTAGTTTTTTTATGTTTAGTAGGTTTAGTTTAGAAAATTACAACAGAAATTGTATGTGTTTAGGTGGCCAGCATAGTTGACCAGTATGGTTTTCTGGCAACCTGGCTCAGTAATTAACTGTTGTATTATGTTATTAATTCTAATTGTATTTTTTGAGTCAAATAATTTTTTTTCTTCTTCTTTTGCTTTACAAAAACCGAGTTTTGTCATTCATTCGTTTTATCTCGAAGTGTTTACGATTAGAAACGCCAAGAAAGTTTTTTTACGCAAATTTTTACGCATATTATAGCGTCTATGAACAATTAACTAAGTACGTCGTATAGGCCTATTGCAACATAACGAAATTTGCTGTAGACCCTATAGCATATACTGTAGCAAAGAAACTTAAGCCATGTTATAGACATCGATGTCACAATCCGGCTTTTTGTGCGCATCAAAAAAGTCATCACTCAGCAGAATTGGCGTCTCATTTGTGGCGCCGTATATCGGCAATCAGCGTCGCCGTGGACATATAGGCACATTCTGCGGTGATAGTTCAGATGAAATAATGGCGTACCGCTCGTTCTCATCGGATGCCTTGGAAGCCTCGTCGAGCTTGGTCGAAGTGTTGAGCAGTTTGCTCTCAGTGCTTTCGAAGTCATCCTCCAGACCGCGAACTCTCTTCGTCAACCCAATCAACTCAGACTCCGCCTTAACGTACACAACCCGCAACAACACGCTTTACAGTGATGACCACTGCTGTAGTCATACAGACACGTCAGGCTATACACAAGAGCGTCCTGGTTCCGTAGCGAACACCGCCTTGTGTGCTTTATGTTTACAATAATAAATTTTACAATAAATTCTGTTTCCCGACGACGACACAGAGTAAGCGGGAGATTCAGCTTTATACGCATGTGATGCAGAATCGTCATTAAACAATAAATCGAAAATGTCAAGTTAAGGGCGACGTAAGTTCCTTAAAAACACAGCAAGAGCGCCTAACAAAAAAACCATAAAAACAAAGTAACTAAAATGTCACACATTAAAGCAGCGTTGAAAGAGATGTCTTTATGTTTTGCAAGAAGCAGTCAGCATGCAACCAGCACATTGCTTTCGACTTTATCGCACGGCTGTGACGGCAATAACACGTTGCACTCGCTGCTGCATCTGTTAACAAAACTTCACCTCTAGCTTCCAGCACAAGCGCGCAGCTGTGCACATTGCACTGACACATTTACTGGCGAGTGCACGCAACAGAAAATTAAAATTCACATCGTTTAACGCTGCCGGCAGCTGTCTGGTGGTGCTACTGTATACTATCTACCGAGCTAACACTGTTATAACACTATAAGAAAAAATAAATTTATACATAACTGTGCAAAACTGAGCGACAACCTTATTGAAATTGACGTTCTCTGATGCAACGACGTGAATTGCATTATTCGAGATAATAGACATGGCTAGCCCTACTTGATTGGCATAGTTGATAACTTGCTGTATTCAACTCTGTAGCCTAGTTAAACTGAATTGTACAGAACTGCATGGCAGACATTATCAAAACTGGCAAATTATTGGATGGAGTTTTTCAGATGACATGAGTTTCCAAATATGACGATGACGTTAACTTAAAGAGCTCTACATATACGAACTAAAACCAACGAAACTAAAGCGAAACTTAAAAAAAGTCCAACTGTCACATTAAGTAGCTATCAACTACCGTCAACAGTAATACGTACATCGCGTTGTTTCAGGCAGCTTTAACGGTGGGTGCCTACATCTGCCTCAAACAAAATCGTTTGCAGCTTTGTGCAAGCTTAGTTTAATTGAGCTATGGTTTTTCACGTGAGCACACACTAACTGACCGTGCCGAGTTGTTTCTGCACGTTGTCGAGTTTGTTGGTGGCCTCAGCGAGCTGCGACTGCGCCTGCGTTTTGTCGTTCTGTATCTGAACGATGCGCTTTTGCAGAATCAGAACTTCTTCCACTTGCTGCAAACATCACAAGCATCAGCAAACACTTCAGTGCAAATGTGCCCATTTTTACTTTCACTCTTTCTGTAAAAATTTCAGAAGTGAAATGTCTGCAGGCGTCTCGTTTTTTGAGGGAGTAGGGGGGTTGGGTTACGCCATTGCCTTTGCTGTGGTCGGTAAAAATTTAGTGGTTACATGTAGGTCTACGGGGTATAAGCGTCTATAAATATGGATATACAGTGTACCCATAAATATCCATAAAAACAACTGGATAAAAAAATTTCACACCCACGGCAACTTTGAAAATCATTACTTTTAGGGATATCGCTTTAAAATGACTTTGTTAGAAGTTTGCACTTTCGTGCGTCGCAATCTTTGGACGATTCATTAACAGTAGAAAGTCGTAAACAAAAGATCATGCAGAAAAAAATAGCAACAACCTCGAAGTTTGCAAAAATTACAACAACTTTTTATCATGATTGTGTCACACAATAATGTAAAATGTAACGAGACAAACGATTTCCGTGTCGGCAGTGTGTCAGTCACCTTTTCGTTGAGTGTGCGAAGTTCGACGAGTTTCTGCTCGAGTTGGTCGACTCGATCGTATTCCGTCTCTTTGTCAGTCTTCAGTTTGTGCATCTTCCGCTTGATGGCGTTCATCGTTTGAAACGCCGCCATGTTCTGCAGCTCTCACTCCTGGAAGACAACGCAAGAGACGACTGTGCTGCTGAAGACAATGATGACGCCTTCAGTGTGACGCTGGATGCGGAAGCAGAGGATGCTGCTGCTAATGCTGCTTGCGCGCGTGTCACGGCAGAGTTAAGTTACGGCTATATCTCATCTTATGCTTTCTTACTGCAAGCTGTAGGCTGTTGTGTTATTTGCACACTGTATTTGATAAAAAATGTCAAGTTTCCATTTCGGCGCACAGCAGTGACAGTACATATGAAAACTCGTGCATAGTGTACTTATACTATGCTAAATTTTTCACAGAGTCAAATAAACATATTTTTATAATTAATTGATCACTGCTGTAACAACCTAGCCCTGCAGCTGTCGAGATAATACTGACGATATTTATGCAATGAAAACTTCTTATTCATTATATTATCTGAGATCAACAGTAATTGACCACATTGGAAAAGACTTATAAAACATTTGCACATTTTAAAATTTTTGGTGTACACGTGATCACTTCTTTTTTGAGTCCTTGCGCTATCATCGTGAAGTGTTTTCTAACATCATTGCAAATGTTTCGGAGCGTAAACATTTTAGAAAATGTTTTGTTTCGCATGTAACCACGGTCTACCAATGCTAAAAATATCATTATATCGCCAACGGCCCAACACTTGCATAACCAACAACACGTAACGCGATATAGACCAACACTGTAGATTTATTAAGTCGTCATGACGCAGAGACTGAATACGCGGTATACGCCACGCTGGATCCAGTGTTTTACGTGCAAGCCTCTGCACCGTGGATGTATGTGAGTAAGTTCCACTATAGCGGAATAGCATGGATAGATAACAACTGAAGCCCAAATTCCATTACGCCGACTTTCTCCTAAACTTTCCGCGGGGAAAGTCGTGGACGCAAATCACGAAAGTCGGCGACTTTGTCGCAAAGTCGGCGTAATGGAATTTGAGCTTTACGAGGTTATGGGCCAATGTACGCCGGCGAGATGCAGGATATGGGCCTACATGCTGCCGCGTGCGTCTTATATTGGATGCACGTGCAGCGATTTCAATCACATGACATATCGCGGTTTATCAGGCTCCCGCTGTTCCGTGAAAAAAATGTTACGTACATGCTCCGCGCCGAAAATAGCGTGAGAGTACGAACTCCAGCAACCGGTAAATTACATACTGATTGCGCGTCAGAGATAAAATGAAGCAAGTTCTAAACGGCATAATACACATATCAGTGGTCCAGTTCAATAGTATTTGCATGGTAGTGCGTCATTCACTAAGACCGCAAAATTGCAGCTAAAACAGGTCGTCAGACAAGCGGAATTATAGTGTCGTAATACCGGTTTGGACTAATCAATAGTCAATACTTAGATTTCACTGCAATTGTGAGATATTTTGCATTTCGCGTTGGACTAAGCAGAAGCGTTTTGAAATTATAACTGTTAACTTCCTCACGTATCACCTAGACAGGATGGATTAGACACAGTTTGATTCTTTATAGACATGAATTGGGACGTGAGTTGGGTTGGGAGCGGAAAATGTAAGGCACATATCAACCTCTGTTGACCGTTTAGTATTTCCGACCGTTTAGTATTTCAGTCTATAATTTAATGTGTGCGAAAATTAGTCTGACAATAAAATGGCAATTGTTGCCTATATACAAGAAGCGCAGTGAGAAATAATCTGCCTTTCGCCATTTCGCATATATCGCTTTGCAGTTCTATCAGTCGTAACACGTATATTTTGCGTTCTTTTGACAGCAGTGCAGAGTCAGAATACAGAAACTACTTAGTAGAGGCTTAGCGACGGAAAGACAGTCGTGAGCAGAAAGGATGTAAATGTGCGTCAGAAGGTAGGAACGCACGCACGCACGCACGCACGTTCCAGATGAGTTGTCGACTAGTGTAGGGTTTGGTCTATGCACGTGCGCTGATGTGTCGCAAGAAACGCTCGTGACGGATCTATAGCCGTGCAGTGATGATGATGATGCAGCGCGTTCTACCGTCCGTCCGCGGTGAACGGTGAACGGTGAACGTACGCCTATCTGTCTGCATCAACGATGAAACAAGCAATTCGCCCGGATGCCCGCCTGACGTACAAGGCATCCCGTGATGTAGGCCTACAGCAAACCCTGGTATGGTTTAACACAGACTATCGGCTGCTGCGTTTCCTGTGCTACGTCGCGTGGGACCAGTCTAACTGGTTTGCGCGAGCATCAAAGAGTTAGTCTATGTCAAGTCTACCGTACAACATCAAACCTTTTGTCCTTCAAACTGTCATTGTTTGTATGCACAGAAAGCGCAAAAAGTTTGAAATTTCTGCGGCTGCCGTTTCTTTAATTTTTATTTATGACGTCTGATCTTTCAAACTGTAAAAATTCTGTGAACTATAAATATTCGACGAATAAAAAATTTGTACGGGAACTGTACTAGAGTCCGTATGGCAGCCCACAGTGAAGATTTTGTAATTCTGGCTTGCACCGTTTTGATAGGCTGCAGGGTATTACGGACGGACGAACGGACGAACGGACGGAGGCTTCAACGATAGCTGTCGCGCGTAAAAACCAATAATTGAGTTGAGATTTTAATATCAAAAAGCCTGACAACTAGCTGTGCAATTTTACGACAGAAGAGATTATAGTGTGCTCATTGAGTTTAACTGTGCCCCTAATTTTCCCCAAAATGAGGGACTTTGAGACTCGAATTTTGTATAATATTTTTGGAAAAAAATTTCCGACAAGGGGTAGTCATGTATGAGCAAACTAACGAAAATATAGGTTGACGTAAAATAAGTATTATTTAATATAACATTTACTCGTGGTCCGACTTAAGATAATTTAGTTGTTTAACATGCACTTAAGTCGTTGATCCACTTTTATAACATTGCACTATGACAGCGGTATAACGACGTGTAGAGTAAAGTCTGTGAAGCTATACGGAAACGCCCTGTCTCTCTGCGACAACTGAGCTTCTTGCAGTTATTCGCCAAGAAGCCGTGTTGCCGTAATTAAATCTCGCTTGAGTCATTCGCAAATGACTGTGGTCGCATAAATACAGGGTGAGCCAAAAAACGGATCTGTTTGAGCGTTAACTCAGCGATGGTTACCTGTATAAAAGCGCGTGATATGTCAACAGAGTTTTAGAATGTTGTAGACAAAAAGGGCCGAACGTGCACAGCAAGTCATTTAAATATTCTTTGCCTAATTTGCTTAAATCTTCATTGCCCCTGAAATTAGGCATTTGCCTGCACTCCCATGTGCCCGAGTTCATTGAACTCAAAAACTTACTGCCAAAAACTCTAGATTTAAATTATATGAATTATTCAGTGTGGGGGCATTGCAACGACAGCATGGTCACACAATTTCAGTAACTGACCAGCTAAAACGTGTGCTAATCGAATGCTGGGCTCAGCTGATCCTGAACACATTGACTCCAGCGATCGATCAGCTGTCTATAAGAACTGATGACAGTTATGAATGCAAAAGCTGGGCAACTGCCTGTGTTGAATTTCATCCAAACTCAACGTATGTGTTAATGATTGTTGATATTTTACTGTATGATAAATGAAAAAAACAACTTACATTCATGTGTTACTGCCACTTTAGCAAGTTTTTAGGGGTAGGACAGATTTGTATAAATCAGGCAAAGAATATTTAAGTGCTAAAACATGCAAGTTGTACACTTCTTCTTTACACAATTTTGAAACTTTTGGCATATTACGCGCCTTTCCATCAATAAACATCGCTAAAGTATAAAAGCGCAAATGTCCATGTTAAATCCATGTGTTACAGTCAAATTTGGCAGAATTTCGGGGGTGACAAATATTTATGCAAATTAGGCAAAACGTATTTAAAGCTTTATTATGCAAATTTGTCATTTATTCTTTACAACATTCTGAAACTTTTGACGTATCACACGTCTTTTTTGCCACTAACCGTCGCTGAATTATCAACACTCAAACAGGTCCGGGTTTTTTGGCCCACCTTATATTTTTGAAGGTTCAATACAAATTTTTTGCGGGGCCGCACGTTTTTTCCAGAGACGGAATAGCATTTTGCCTCACGCCTGTGACAGCTACATTTTGTGCTATACATGTAAGTCCTATGCGTACTCTCAGATTTTTCAAACAATGCCATGAATTAACGTGGCAAGATGAATACCGATGGTAATACCGAAGGGAGCAGCAGGCGGCAAGCTGGTTCCACGTTTTCAGGTTGGTTAAGTAAATGCAGAAAGACGAAAACCAGGAAACAATGAAAGCAACGGACGCCGACGAACATTACTGTCCCACCATTGTCTGCCTCCGTGAACACGGGAATAAATAATAATTATAATCAGATCATTTATAACCAGAAGTGCTCAGACAGCACAAAACTCGGCTGAGCTATCTGTTTTGTGATGCGTATGCAACGAATTGTAGTGCCGTTTTATTGAATGCGTAATATGAGACAAAAATGGAACAATGCGTGGGAAATGGTCATCACATTTCGACACCAATGAACTCGGACAAACAATGATGAATTTTATTAAAATCTGTTCATAACTTTTTAAATAATCTCGCGAACAGACAAACACGTGATATGAGTAAACTTCGTTTTTTTCGGCGGAATTCTAGACTAAAAACTCGCAAAAGCAAGCAAGCAAAGTAAGTATCGCTAATTAACAAAACGCAAAACAAGAAACAATGGCGCAACTTTTAAACAACTATATTGCTCGAAATTAACACGTGTACACGGTGAGAGCATATTCGAAAACTGAGCTAACATAATGTAAGCTGCTATTATCTTAAACAGCATTTCACTCTAGGCTACTGCTGTCAGAGTTTGCAGCAAAAACAAGCAAGCTAAAATGTGACAATAGCAAAAACATTGAAAAAGAGATGTCGATTATCGATAACGTATAAAGATGAAAAACGGAATAAAATAAGCATTACATCTTTTTAGCCAATTAAGGGATATGAGAAAGCGTTGGTAGCAAAAACTGTTTGGTTGATAAGTTTCAGAATGCTTTTGGGAACTGTTTAGTTTCGATATAAATAAATAAAACTGTGCTACCTAGCTTACGTCACTGACAGTATGTTACAGCATACGCAAATAAGTTAAATACGCTTCTAAACCATAGCCTAGGTCTACTGGTAATTAAATGACAATTGCTTTAAAAGTGAAAATAAACATTATGTACTAGTAGATGTAAATGCAAACACTGAGCTAAGCGTGCAATAAAAACTGCCTAACGGCAGAAAAAATATGTGTCAAGCATTAAGTTTGCAGCCGTTAAATACTAAGCTTAGGCCTACATAATTTACCTCTACTCGTAAAATATTGCGCAGAAACTGTTTAAGAACCTGCAAACAATTTGCAAAATGTACGTAAGTAAAAGTAAGTAAATCAGTAATTCTCTATTTCTCAACAAGTAAACGGCATTGGCAATAAACAGAAAATTACAACATAGCAAACTGCAAAATTGGAAGTTAATACAATAAACAAAATGACAAAAAAATTAACCATACAAATTTACAAATGGAAAACACAATAACATTTATGATGAGATAGTTCAAATACGTGAAACAGTGTGCACAATACATGTAAGCCACGTAATACGTAATCGTTCTCAAGTCATGAGAGACCACTGTTTAATAATAAGTGAACGCTAATCACATAACTAAACATTACAATGTAAAAAAAAGTACGTAAAATCATAACAGTAATGCCAAACGCAATTTACTAATAGAAGAACTACTCCGCGCTAGTGGTACTACGGCGTATAAGGGCGCGTCCTCCGGCTGGCCGATGGAGGAAGCCCTTTGTGAGGCGACTCTAAAGGGTTGTGCCGAATAATACAGAATAAGGCACCGTGGACCAACAGTACCCAGTAGCTACTTCTATGAAGTAGCATAAGAAAGTTGACCCCTCAGACAGCTTAAAGTGCTGATTTGGGGTTATACCGTGGAACAGTCGCAGTACAAGGAAGGCTGATCTCTCAGCCAGCTAAAGGTGCTGATTTGGGATCATGCCTTGATGGGGTTCATTGGGATTTTACAGGTACCCATGGGTGATTGCTTGGTTGGTGACCACCTGGTCTGTGGTCTGGTCATGTGCCCTGTGTGGCTTTGCTGTCCCTGTCATGTCTTGGGTTGGGCGGAGCATTGGAGAGACTCTTGCAAGGATGATGAGTCAGACAGGGATTTCCAGTAGATACCAAATGCACTGCAGTTCGGGACTACGGTTTTCCTGTCGGGCTTGGACGTCCTGCATGTCCTCTCCTTTGCCCCGTTTGGCTCTGGGATTTGGCGGGGTGGCACTGCTCATGCGGCTTGTCTGCTGAACAGGCTGGGTCGCCTACCAGATGATTAACTGAGGGGACCGTAAATCTTTTGGTGAGCCCACAGTACTTGCTTGATCAGGGCGATGTGACCTGACTGGCAGTGTAGTCAAGTGAGCGGGGGTAGTTGTGCTTTTTGCTATTCCTGCCATGACTTATAGTAGTTGGGCTTAACAGGATCTAACAGACAGCCATGGGACATTGCTTGGTTGATGCTTGCCTGATCTGTGGATTGGTCATGTGCGCTAGGTGGCCTAGCTGTTCCTGTCGTGTCTCGGAGTTGGGTCGAGCATTGGAGAGGCTGTTGCGGGGATGATGGGTCAGACTGGGATTCCACTAGATACCGAACGCACTGTAGTTCGGAACTACGGTTTTCCTGTCTGGCTTGTAAACTTTGCGATGGCTCTCGTTTGCCCAGTTTGGCTCAGGGGCATGGCGGGGGTGGGTGGCTGCACTGCTCATATGGCTGGTCTGTTGTTGGGTTGGGCCGCTTTCCAGGTGGTTTCCCGTGGGGACTGTGAAATCCTTTGGTCAGCCCCATAGTATAGAGAGTAGTCATGTGGGTGGGGGTATAGTTGTGCTCTTTGCTATTCCTGCCATGACTTTCAGTACCCATTATAATTGCTGGGAACTTTCTCGGGATGGCTGATGGGCCCACATGGCGGCCTAAGCCTACGGGGCGGCACTGGCTGCCCTGCCCCCACTGGAACTTGGAATACAAGGACTGTGCAGCATCAGGCTAAATAAATATATATCGCTAAGCACGAATGGATAGTAAACAAATAAGACCTTACGAAATAGAACATGTCAAATTAACACAAAAGGAGCAAATAACTTCAAATCTGGCGAACGTTATGCAGGCAAAGTTACACAAAAAAACATCCCAGAAAACGCAAATCGCACGAACACAATCGCATCTATAAGCACAGGTTACACGGAAATAAAAGCATCACAAATCAAATGATTTACGACCGTCGACTTCATGCGCTATGCTGCGGACGAAAAAAACGTTTAATACCACCTTCAAAACATGTGTGCGCGTTTTATTTTGCACGCACCGGTGGCTACGGTGTATAACATAATATTAACACAAAACTATTTCTTCACGTGTTCAGTCGCTATCCGAGTGCCGATATGCGCCAAAACGCAGCGTTGCAAGTAAACACATTACTCTACGTCCTTATGTCGAGGCTGGTGCATATATTATCCGCGTCGATAGCTGGTTCACATTTGTCAATACGCCTATCGCTTTTTAGTTGCGCCACGACGTTCAACAAATGATGTGGCAAAGTGGAATTTACGCCTCGGCGGCCGGCGCTATAATATATAGCTAATGTGTTATCTCAACTTACCATGCCGCAGGGATCGTCGTGGGAGCAGAGCCTACTACAAGATATTTGAGCAAAGCTCACGAAACGCGCGAAAGCCTATAGCAGTTCCTGTTCGCAGGTAATCTTAGTCTATCTCCATC
>Ga0209671_1008030_pt1 | contig 11022 bp, 5 predicted proteins | sample WorMetHERISLAND2_2_FD_187401 | JGI IMG/M metagenome (GOLD analysis project Ga0209671, IMG submission 187401) | Marine gutless worms symbiont microbial communities from Max Planck institute for Marine Microbiology, Germany - Olavius geniculatus... | ecosystem: Host-associated > Annelida >...
GAGCTGCCGTCGGCGCCGCGGCTGTACTGTGAGTGCAGGTCCAGTGGGAGTATACAGTTGAACGCTCAAGTGTACATTTAAATGTCATTAGGCGAATGTCGCGGTGAACTCGCCACGGCAGATATATGTACCGCTTTTAGACAGAAACTCTGTCCAAATTCATACCGCCAAGGAGGTTAATGGATAATTTTCGTCGAAGCGTGAACATCTCTAGTTACTGCTGCTAGTGCGTATCGTGTAGCCTAGTGCAGTGTGTCGCGTATTGGAACGAGCGGCGTGTTAGCGCATTGGCTCAACAGTTTAGGTCTACGCTCATTGTACATCTCAGAAAAATTAACTCTCTCATCTAGTTGCACCGATAGGCTACAATGCCAACGCTGGATTCGTATGCTGTCAAGAAAATATGTGGTTATGCAAAGTATACAGGGTGGGCTAAAATGGCACATTCTTATAGGCCTACGCCAATAACTTCATCAAATCTTAATCGATTTTCAATTTTTTTACTGCCGGAATCAGGCAAAAATTTGTGGTAACACTATCATTAAAAATTCCGCCACACCTCTAGTGTGTCGGCAGGAAAATGTCAGTGTCTTATTTATTGTTTCAGTTATTGTCCAAAGTAACTGTCACATCTCGCAGTTTTCACATCAATGTTCGATGTGTTCGTTTTGCTGCTGGACGACGCACTCAAGCCGGCGACGCCACTGACCAATGGCGCGATCAACCAAATGCTGCGACAGTTTGCCTCACTCAGTGATGATCACTTGCTTCAGCTGGTTAAATGTCGTGAAACGATGACGTTGATAGATAATCTGTTAAAAGGCCTCCAAACAGCATAATCGACCGAATTCAGGTCCGGGCTGTTTGAGGGCCCCATGTCAGGCTCGATTAACGTTGATCACGCAATTGGTCAAGTTGGTCAAGTCGTCGCCGGTTTGAGTGCGCTGTCTGACATTTTACAAGGTAGTGTAGCAACTCATATATAATATGGTAAAATTTTTAGCAATACATTTACTAGAAATGTTTTCCTGATTCCGACAGTAAAAAATTTTAAAAATCGGTTAATATTTGATAAAGTTATTGGCGTGTAAAAAATGTGCCATTTTGGCCCATCCTGTACTGGAGATTTAGAAATTCGACGTACAACTAAATTTGACTCGCGTTTTGACTTGCAACGCGCTATTAAGCCGATACTCTAATTACATCGATTTCTTGTGGAAAATCTGTACGACAAAACTGAACAGTCTACGGCAAGTTCTCAACAAATTGAAGTAGAGAAGTTTGGGCCTTAGTAAGGTGATCGAAAAGGTGCTGACGTCCTCGTTGCATATTCGGTTAAATTTTCTCAATCTTTTTCTACCAGCAGCGTAACCGCACAGAATATTTTTAACTGCGCATATTTAAAGTTTGACTTTTTCGATATTGTCTTTCATTTTCCTCCGCTTATTATGCCGACTCATTTTTAACGTGTTTTTCTTAGCCTAAACCAGTTGTGGTCATAGCGACGTTAAACGTAAGCTTATTTTGGTGAATTTTGAACATAAAACTAATGAACAAATTTTACGGTATAAAACGCGCAAAATTATCACTATTCACTAAGCGATAAAAAATCTTTTAAAGTAACGACAGTGTACCCGAAGGCGGATCTGTGTTGGTTATGGATGAGGCTTGTGTTGCGGAAGATAGGCTACTCCTATGCCTATGCTCAAGCTTGCAGTTAAAACGCGTGGAATGAAGAATGAGTGATTGATAATGATAATGGGTGACGACGCACGCGCTGGAATGTGATAAAAACTTCACGGACGCTCGCTGGCTGGCTTGCTCCAGTCATTTCCAGGCAGCTTCCAACAGCGGAAGTGTACGCCCACGCCCGCAATGTCAGCTTTGTGGGATCGCGTGCTGAAGTGAGGAGGATTAACACTTTGGCTAAAGGTGACCCGAAACGGCACAGTAAAAGGCCGAAATTAAACTTTTTTCATTACAGTTTAGCAAAACTGTTTTTTTTCGACTGACAGCCTCCCGTGGCATTTGGCTTCCAGCAAAAATATTTTACGTGTAACCACCGCGTAATTTGCAACACGGCTACAGTGTACGTTTAGGTGGCTTGCCAGTGCAACAGTTAGGATGTTTGACTTGTAATTGTAAGGTTGTTGGTTCAATTCCTGATCGGGTCGCTATCAAGTGGTCACCACTTGGATGAATGACTGTCTGCGGACAGGTTAACCCTTTCAGTATCTAACCAAGACCAATGCCAACGCAACCTTCCATCCCTCCGGGGTATAGGTAAAGCGAGCACCGTTTGAGTGCACTGGTTCTTATCCACAACGTTTCCCAGCTTCAGATTCCTAGCGTCGCCTTTGCTCCCCGCTACGTAGCGTTAACGTCTTCGGTGAGGCACGTGTTTCCCGCGTACTGGGTGCGAGGAGCGCGCAGGTCAGGTGCACGCGATATGTGCCTTCTCCTCGGACTAGTGCCTGCAGATAAGCTGATGCCGAGAACTTGTGAGCGACTTCCGTAGTGTACTACTACTACTAAGTGTACTACTGTGCATGAATATGCGACGTACACGATAACGGCTCGCTTGCTGCAATTAATCTACGACAGTTTGTGTTTGAACAAAATTGCGCGCAGAATGCGTAGACATATTAACTACAAGTGACTGAAGTAAAATGATACCAAGAACGTTGTTTTTTTGTTAGATAACTTTATACAATATTTTTACAGTCGAAAAAAATCGTTTTCTGCCAGCCGTTGCGGCCGTAATAGACAGAAGAGACAGAAAGTTGGGATGCCGTAACGGCATAAGCAGTTAGCGAGTGACAGTGTAAGTGTCAGCCGGATTACCGTACTGCGTACTGTAAAATACTTACTGTTCCACGCGTCTGTTGTCGACGTCGATAAAGAAAGGCGTTTTCAGCCGTCTGTGAACTAACATACGAGCTTATACAGCATCTCAGCAGACGTCAGATTTTGCGACTGTTGTAACTCGTGTCCGATTCCGTGACGTCATCAACTGTCAGCAGTATTTCCGCTTCCCGTCTGAAGCGGAAACCGGAAATGAATCGGGACGATGTAGAGCTGGTCAACGCAGTGGGTGGACTTGGGCTGGATCAGGACAATAATGAGGTACAGACGTTGTAGTCCGAATGATATTATATGTGATATGATATTGAATGTATGATTTCAGAGAAAAACTGGCCGGAAAGCTGTCAATTTAATCTAAGATACAAAAAAAATAAAAATTAAAAACTAAAACAGTTTTAGTTAATCGGAACTGAAAAGGGAGAACTGTCAGTGCACAGAGCAACATGACTAACTGAACTGACCTGACCAATGCATTCTGCTCGCCCATAATTTTTCAGTTCAGTTCAGTAACATTTCTCACTCAAGCAATTACGATTAGGCTTACAGTTTTTTTGCGTCTTTTCCGCTCAAAACGGCTTCAAAGCTTGAAAAAGATATATCCTTGATATGCCGTGTCTACTCACTGTGGTTATACTTGCGGCTGTACAAAGTGCGTCATAGTGAAGTTTTGGCGCCATTGTTAGTCGGATGCCGAAGAGTCGTTCAACTGTACTGTGCAAGCCTTTGTTTTGTCTTTGGCTTTTACAGATAGGGCCTAATTTCTATAAATATTTTGCTGGGCTTATGTACTCTTTTGATTTTTGTGTACATGTACGTCGTATACTGTGCGCATATAGTACAATCGAGACAGACAATTAAACATAATTACTACGCACATGGAAAAAACTGTTTAAATCGTCGTCCTGTGTTGCGATCTTCCGCAGTGGCGTCGTTGCAAGGAAACAGGGCCGAGGCCGCTGCCTCCCCTAAATTTTGGGTTTTCAAAAAGTTGCTGGTAAATTTTTTCTTTTCGAAACAGGTCGACAAAATGCAAAATACGAAATTAAAACCGAATTTTGGGAAACTTTTGTTAAAAGATCGAAAACTTAAGCAGTCATTATTTTTTCTGTCGGAAATTTGCAGCTGTGTGTCGGATTTCGTCAAAAACTTGTGGTGTCCGGCGAGAAATTGCAACTTTTTACCCCGCCAATTTTTAAAACTACGATGCCGCTGACTTTTCGTGCATATGTCGACGGACGAAGAGGCACATTTGTTACATACCGTCTTATGCACAATACACGGAGAAAGCGTCTAGTCGACTGTCGACGGTGAAAATTTTCTTGCAGGAGTACAGAAGCGAGTGATTTTGCCTACCTACATGTACCTGCCACTGCTAGGAGATCGGTCCAGGAGCTGAGTGGGCGGCAGAAAGCCAGACGCTCATCTACTTTTGGTTGCTGTTGACAAATTGACAGCTCGAGGAACGGCAGATATAGCAAGGCCAGTAATAGACGCAAAGTAAGTAAATAAGTAAGTAGTCAGCATTTGTAGCTTCGCGGCATATGTCAAAAGAGGTTCGAATCGTAGGCGTAGACGTAAACACACATTTATGGTGTGTGGCTTTCGTTCACACACACACACACACACACACACACACACTTGTGTAGTTGTTTACTGTGACCAACTCAACCTTCTATTCTTGCTGGGCCAGTAAAAATAAACGGCTACAAGAAGAAAAGCATGAGGTGAAGCAGGTGAGATTGTCGCATTGTGAGATTGCCTGAGTATCTGCAGTCGGATTGAAAATCGTCATCATTATTAGTACACCGATGATAATATATTGATTGAAATGGCAAATGCATTTTTAATTGTTTTACTCTACCTTCGGTTGGGCAGTTTATTCTCAGCGCTGTATCAGTTCGACCCAATGCGCAAAGTTCAAATTTCTGATTGATGTTATCAGCAATATCAGCGGTTAGAAATATCAGTGCATAACAAACAGCTTATTTGTAACGTAGAAACTTTCTACCGTCTTCCGCATGCACGCAGTCTTATAACTTGATGACCTGCTCTGCTAAACCAATACAATAACGCTGAGGACGAACAAATGTAATATCACTGTTGTTCAACGTAGCCGGCGGTCGTAGCTATGCAGATAACCGTGATAAAAGAGGAAAGAAACCACAGTAATATTGCGTACTTATTTTCGTGCCTACGTCATATTATGGTCACAGAAACAACGACAGAGGTACACACGCACAGAGAAAACCATGTGCGAATGCAAACACACGTCATTATGCTGGCGATGACAAGATTTGGTTGCGGTTCCTTGGGGCAAAACGACCGGACGCCATCATTGCAGTTGATTTGTGCAATGCGTCGTCTCAAGCTCTTTGTTTTTGTGTTATCTTTTTCTCGGGTTTTCAACGATGCGCTTGGTTAATATTTGTTCTTTAGTTTCAGTTATAATCTTTGTCACAAAAGTAACATTATTGCCGTGCCACCTGTTGTGAAAGGCTCCGACTTTTCGGGGCGCTGAGTGCGAGCGCGCTTGTAGGAAAAAAAGTTATCCGGTTGCGTCGCACTCATGCAGGCGCATTTGGCTACAAGATACGAAGTTAAACGTGTCCGGTATTATTCTCGAATAAATGATATTGTACAATATTGCTGCGCGCGCTGGAGGCTTTTTAGTAGACAGTGTAGAGGCTATATTTTCTTAAATAGAGAACCAGATAGCGCAACCGGTCTCGCGCGGCTGTTGTCGTCGTCCGAGCGGCCGCAAACGCGCATTTAGAAGGGTACCTAAGTTCGACGCCACCGTACGGAGGATTTTTTGAACACAGGGGGGGGGCCGAAATGTAAACTAATGAAAACTACGTTTAATGTCGAAAATTTCATATGCAGGCTGTTCTGACCTATATGTAGTGATTTTGGCACAATTCGCTGTAGAAATGTGTGTCGCAACCCGAAATCGCAAAAAGTTAATAAAACCTTTACTTGGCGTTTAAGGTCATCGAAGGTCATTGATTTCGGTGCCAATCGAAAACTGATGATCGACTTTTTATTCTTGATTAATAGTAACTTTGGCCTTATCTCGCACTCTTTTTGAGATACGGCGACTTATTGACTAAAATCGCTAATTTTTTCTTCTTCCCTTCTGTCATTTATCGCTTTCGCTCGGGATGACCCCTTTCGAATTTATAGAAAAGCTTGACGGATCCTGAAACTATTGTCTTCTAAGCAGCCGATAGTAAAAATTTGGTGATTTTAGCTTGCACTATTTTTGATTGATCCGCCCGTGTGACAGACGGACAGACGAACGGACGGACAGACAGAATTGCTATGGATAAGAAGCGCTATAGCAGTACTTGCTGTCACGCGTAAAAACTGATTTATATCGATTTTGGCGGCCGCCGGACTATGTAGTAGCTCAGCGAAAATGTTTTACATTGCAGATGTGTTATAGGGTGTTTACACGATCCAACAAACGTCCAGCAAACTTCCAGCAAATGTAAGCTTATTCAAATACACATGCTAATGCTGGACGTTTGCTGGATCGTGTAAACACCCCATTATGTACGACGTTGTACGTGCGATAACCTTTTATCTAGTAGCCGTCGGCGAGCTTTCTAAAATGCGTTTTATCATGTTGTTTTGCAGCGTAAATCATTTTTGCAAGTGTTTTTGTCCTGATTGTGTGTAAAATAGCTCTACCTACATGTATGAAGGACTAAAAGTGTAGCATATAGCATTTGCTAAAAAATTTGAAAATGTTTTTTCTTCAAATATGTGCTCGGTACACCTCAGTATCGCCGGCCCACGCACGTGTGCCGCGAACAGCCACTATTATATGCAGCACACACAATAATGTCGTGTGCAGAAGAAACTGCAGAAGTTGTAAAGCTGCAGCAAACGCGTGATAGAAGAAAGCTGTTATGAATTTGTCTCAAGGTACTGCGATAAACTGGGAGTAGCGTCGTTGATGTGAGGGATGCGACGACGTGGGGCTCATAAATAAATAAATGGGTAAGTAAGTAAATTTATACTGCGCACGATGTCGACGTATACTCGGTAAAAAGTGTTTTGGTAGTGCGGAATAGCCGTCCTGCATTGTCAGCCGAATTAAATGTGTTTAAAGACGGATTTTTTCCGGTTAAGCCAGCGACACAGAGCAGGGTGCCCGGCCGGGCAGGAAGGCCCGCACATCCGAGCAAGATGTGCGGCTCTGGTGACACACGACCCGGCTGCCCGGTCGGATTGCGGCCGGCCAGCCGGCCGGGAGCCAGCTGTCGTCAGCAAAAAGTTTCAATGATTATTTTACATTTCTCATATATGTATTGCAATGACGCAAGTCACTTACAAAGTTCAAAGTGCGTTCCTATTTTATTTTTGGCTTTCTAATGTATTGCAATATTTTTCTAGTCCGCGATCTTCATATCCCAGAGACAAGTGTGTGATTGATACAATTCTGTCATTTTACACGTTCTCAATTCTTCCAGAAAGCAGTACGTACGAAGCACTCAGAATCGGAGAACAACATAAGTTTTAGACGACCTGACTAAATGTAAAGTGTAGGCCTACAATCAAATCAACACACGACACACGAGCCGACTGCTTTGCGGTCGGCCACAAAAAGCATTGCAATGGGCGACTTTGCTTTTTGACTTAGACTTTCGCTGAGTCTTTTCGCTGAGCCAAAGATAAAGCTGAACGCTAAAGTCTGTACTTAGACCAAAGTTCAACTAAACGATTAAAATGGCGGAAAAGCGGTAAACCTAACAGGAAATAAATCAACTAATTACGCTTGGACTTGCTTATTTAATTGCGCCGCGCACGCAAATGACGTAATTATGTAACGTCTTACGTCACTGTGTAGCCATTACGGCGTTTATCCGTACGTATAGAACTGTAAATCGCCATGTTTTCGCTCAGCTAAAGTCAAAAGTCGAAGTGGATTCCGGCTCGGCGAAATCACTTCACTTTTTGACTTAAGTAGGTACTTAGACAGAAGTTTAGACTTAGCGAAAGTCTCAGCGAAAGTCTAAGTCAAGAAGTGAAGTCGCCCAATGCAATGCTTTTCTGTCTCGCTGGGTGTCAGCGACACACGACCCGCTTGGCGCTTGCCCGGGCCGGGTGACCGGGCCCGCTCAAAGCGGCTCGTGTGTCGCTGGCTTTAGTCTCCATGCAGTGTTTCCACTGCATACAGTCATAGGGCCTAACGCAGTTGGTCTCATACGTGTGCCATGTTGTTATCGGTGCTAAATTTATTTTAAGGTTCAAAAATATAGCTTTGCATGGTAAACTTGTCCTAAAAACCACGGAACGTTACATGCTATATGAAATCACACGGTTTTAACAACACAAGTGAACACGCTTTACCTTAACCACAGATAGACTACTCGACTTGCCTATCCCAGTTACTATCCCAAAAGGATGGAAGGCAGAGTTGACCTTGGTGTTGGTTAAAACCGAGATAGTATACAGTACTTATCCGCAGACAGTCACCCATCCAAATACTAACCAATTGATAGCGTTCTGACCGGGAGTTAAACCAAAGACTTCGCAATCGCAAGTTCAACGTTCTAACCGTACGTTCTAAACGTCCTAAACTTTCAAGCCACCGTCAGGAAAAAGCACTGAACTGAAAATGCTCCCTACGTGGACTCTTCTTCGCCAGCGTCAAACCTCAATAGTCACACAGCAGAGGATTGTAGACAGTCCCCGTGTCATCACAACATGATTTCAGCTGCGTTCGGCGTGCGCGTCTGTTGCTGATGTTGCGAAATATTCTCGGACTGCAGGCGTGAGTGACGTCACAGTGACGTCACGCCATCGCGTGAAAATCTGGACATGTTTAAAAACACCGGCGGCGCCGCCGACTGTATAGACATTGACATTTTGATTGGCACGAGAGGTATTCGGACTCGCAAAACTCAGATCCACAGCGTGCAGTTTTAGCGAAAAACTAATTTGAACGTGGCAAGCAACCATGTCGAAAGGGGGCTAGATAATGTTGATGTTTAATGGTGCGTAAAGAGCGACAAAAATAAAGTGAAATGAGTAGAACTAAACGAGAATAAAATGTATGCCGGAGAGCGCGGCTGTTATTTCATTTCTTCTTAGTTTGGCTTATTTCATACAGCAACAGAACATAGTTATTCATTCCCGAAACTCTTGGATGTCATTGACGCCTCAATATGACAAATTATTACTGGAACGTCCATCAGTTTGCGGTTCTGTTCAACAGCAAATGACAAACATACATTTTGGAATCTACACCATGTCTCAGAAAAAACAGTCAAAATTGTTTTTTCATAACTATGTCAAATGTTTACTAACTTTAATAATTTGTGGCACGTTGATGGCCAAGACGACAAAATTATGTAAAGTGCAAAATGTAACAGTTTGGAGCGTCTGTGTTTTACACGGTAGTGCGTTGACATAAATTAGGTAAGATGGTAATTGAGTGCATTGTGCTTAATAGTATCGTCTTGGCCATCTTTTGCGAAAAAATATCAAAGTCGGTGAAAATTTGACAAAGTTATGCCAAAAAATTTTGACTGTTTTTGAGACACGGTGTAGACGCTCTACTCATGTAAAGCAACGAAACGCGGACGCATAGATAGAAGGAGAGAAACAGACATGCGGAAAGACGTAGACAGGGAAGCGAACGTACAAGGATTTAGGGAAACGTTTTAGTGGGATTAGCGTACTCTGCAAGATTAGTGGATCAGTTTAGCTAAACGCGACGCTGATTGGCAGACGACGATATCACGTGACTCTCATTAGCAAGTGCTCTAGAAATTAGCTGACTTTTATCGTTCGAACGCAATATTGCACATAGTCACCTGTTTCTGATCTTCACGGTTATATTTTCCGGTACAACTACTATAATTTTTCACTTTTCTGCTTTATTTCATGTCTGTCGTTTTAGCGTTTATCGGCCTGAACGCTTATTTCGTTCTGATTCAGCGAATATTTAAAACAAGTTGATAACTTCTTCATTGACCATTCATTTATGTTGTTGTTTAGAAATACCATTCATTTGCCGAAAACCACATGACAAATAAAACAGTTTACACAAACAATGTAAGGCAACAATTAAGTTGCAGTAATAGCTGCCCGTAAAATTTAACGCAACACAAATATCTAATCTATATTTGCCGCTTGAAAGTAAAACAACACATGTGTGTGAATGATTTATTTAAGCACGTTTTATTTTCGACATGTGATAAAGCAGTATAAAGCACTGAAATTTTACTGTGAAAAGTTTGCGCAAATGTTTTGTAACAGTAACTCGGGCGGGCGTTGCTGTCTGCTTTATTGCAATTATTGGTCCCTTTGTCACATCGTTACACTTTCTAGGAGGGAGTCAGCTCGACGACGACGTTGATTAGACTTTCAATTTCCTGACATTTCGTGTCGTTGTCGTATACGTCTCGTTATTGACGTGACAAGGCTTTATTTAGTTTATGTTCAGTTTTTATTAGCTTTTTTATTTTCTTTTTTATTGTTCAACTATGTTCAGACAGTTTACCGGTACTAGACGACGGTTTATTGGATTTTTCATCATCACAGTTTACTTGTCAGCTATATTTACTCAGCAAATTTTGGTTTATTTTGTTTGCTAAATTTGACTTGTTACATAGCAATTAGTGGCTTAAAATTTATTACAAAAATCACAGGCTGAACGGTAGTTCAAGCCATGTGTTGACGGCGACTTCTCTTTCTTATGGAAAAGCCAAAAATTCGACCCCCCACAGAATCAAAACCCCTGACTTGATTGAGATAAAATTTTGCACGGTTGATTACGTCGGCGAGGGGACCCGTCATGCAAAATTTCATGTAAAGGTGATATTATTCAGCAGCACATTGACACACAGTCAGTGTAATGCGGGCAATATCGTCTTTTTGTAATTTTTGCTGTGTTTCAATGTGCAAGTCCTTGAATGTTGCCGTTAACAAGTGTATAGACTAATGTTTTGTACATTTATTATCAATTAACGCCTCAGTGCCTAGGTGTCTTTGTGATTCTGAACTTATCGGCACAAAAATGTTGTAGTCTACTGTCCGTGTCGGGCTATCAATCAATCAATCAATCAATCCAGTTTAATTCAGACATATAAAGTCCATAGAACTACACAACTACAAATGTATAATAAAAAGTGATAAAAGAGA
>Ga0209671_1008032_pt1 | contig 11021 bp, 10 predicted proteins | sample WorMetHERISLAND2_2_FD_187401 | JGI IMG/M metagenome (GOLD analysis project Ga0209671, IMG submission 187401) | Marine gutless worms symbiont microbial communities from Max Planck institute for Marine Microbiology, Germany - Olavius geniculatus... | ecosystem: Host-associated > Annelida >...
AATGAAACCACCATTCGATGACATATAGCCTCATTAATAAGTGTGCCAAAAATTATTATAATCGGACATTCATTGTTCAAGTTATTGCAAAAAATGTAGTCACATGCTTTTTTTGAGACACAGTGTAGTTTTCCTGTCCGCATACAGCCAACTTACATACTGAATCAAATGCCGCAAGATCGAGCAAGAAATCCAGAACGCTAGGTTGTCGGCAGCGTAGGAACTTTCAATCTGCTGCACCAAGATCGATCCGCCGAGATCAAGAAACTGAACGCATTAAAGGGGAGAGTTGTGGAGAGGGGGTGCCCCTTAACTTGACTCTAAGAGCGTAGTTAAGCTACCCTAGTGGAGTCCGGGTCATCATCATACTACTACTACTATACTACTACTACTGCTATTACTATACCGTTCTAGGTCCTCGGGTCCGCCATGTTGTTTGTGATGCGGGTTAAACTGTGGTCCTGAAGCTTTGCACTCGTCTGCCGTACTGCCGAACTCATGGATGTGAAAGCCGTGCTTTTTCGTATCGTTGAAGCCTATCAGTTTTATCACGATCTGTGTCGGCCCGCCCAGCAGCTGCAACCACATCACATCTCAACTTGTTATATTATTATCGAGAAATACAGGAAGCCCAGCTGTTGCTGGGGTAGCCGTGCCGACCGTACTGCCAGAAATTATGCATTTTTTCTTGTGTGTACGGGAGGGAGTTGGGACCCCGATTTGGAAAAAAACAAGTGTCCGTAAGGGGTTGGGGATGGTACGGTTGGACAGGGCGTTGGTAAGTTCTTATAAGCTGTCAATAAAGTTTTATCACGATCTGTGTCCGCCCGTCTAGCAGCTGCAACCGCATCGCATCTCAAGTTGTTATATTATGATCGAGATATACAGGAAGCCCAGCTGTTCCCGAAATTATGCAATTCTTCTTGTGTGTACGGGAGGGGGTTGGGACCCCGATTTGGAAAAAAACAAGTGTCCGTAGGGGGTCGGGAATGGTACGGTTGGACAGGGCGTTGGTAAGTACTTATAAGTTGTCAATGGTGAATATGCCGCTAACTAAAGTGTTTTGATACCCCAACGTAGCTGCATCGGGCAACCCAATTTGTTTCCTTGCACAGTGAATGTGATTAATTAGTCCAACGGAAATAGATAGCTTTCGGAGCGGATTTATATTTTGCTGGCGTTTATTTTTTCCCCTCGCGAGATCTCCGAGCTCCATCGGCTGATTACCGTAAAATTTTGCACCATGATCGAAGTGTGTTCGATTTTATAATCCCCGTCCAACATTTCGGGGCAAAAACATGCAGAACTTGGCGCGATTACGAACGTTCTTACGGCACGACATTACTTGCAAGAGGATATGTGCATTATTGGAAAAGAAGAAGAAGACTGTAAAATTTGACAGCGAATATCTCCGTAACGGATGAATATATTCAAAATCAGCCAAGTGTCGTCCATCCCCCTCAACACCAGGAAGCAAACTCCCCCCAACTCGGATGCCCTCTTCTCCCCTACACTTCCGCCCCTTATCCGTTTTCCCCCATTCTCTTCCCTTTCTTTCTCTTTTCCCTCCCTTCCTTCTCTTTTGTTTTTCCCCTCCCGCTTTCCTCGTTTTCTTCTCCCTCCCTTTAGAAGTAGGACCCCTTAATCCAGCTAGGTGTTCTGGGGAGCGCTGTAAGCTCCCCTAACGGGGTCTGGGGCACAGCCGCAGCCGAAATCGAATTCGGTGTATTTTATCGTTTGAAATATGACATTTGGTGGCAACAAATTTTAATTATTGTCCATATAATTAACTGACCAAATTTAGTGCAGTTTAACCCTCCTACAGGGGGTCTCCCACCAAACCCCTTAATTTTTAAAACCCCGTAATTCGATGGGAGGGATTGCCCCCTTTCTGAAATCCCAAATACGCCACTGGGCCCCAGGCCTCCCACCAGCTAAATCCGGCCCTGCTCCTACTACCGCAATTTTTCACACCCATCCGATACCACTGGGGTCACTGTTGACCCCAATCACTTTTGTTCATTTTAAACACATTTTTACATGTAAATTTGCTTCTAATTTGTTATTTATATGTTATACTTAATTTCATATGCAACATCTGTTGTAACAATTGTAGATGCAACTGTTGCAGTAGTTGTTGCAACAATGTCGCAGCAGTTATTCTGGCAATTGTTGTTGCAATTATAGTTGTTATTGTAGTTGCAGCTAATGTAATTATTGCAACAGATGTTGCTGTCATATTTGCTGCAACAGTTGGCGCAGCTGTTGTTAGATTAGCAACTGTTATCGAAAAGTTATTGGGACGTTGCAGTATTTGTTGCAGCATCTGCTGCAGCAGTTGTTGCAAGAGTGTTGCAGCAACGGGTGACAGTCTTTGTTGCAGCAGTTATAGTAATTATTGCAGCAAAATTTGTTGCCAAATTTGCTAAACAAATTGCTGAACTGTTGTTGTATAAACAATTGTTGCAAGAGTTGTTGCAACGGTTGCAGCAACTGTTTTGCAAAGTTGTTGCAATAGTGTTGCAGCAATGGGCGACAGTTCTTGTTGCAGCAGTTATAGGAATTTTTGCAGCAAATGTTGTTGCCACATTTGCTCAAACTGTTGTAGCAGCTGTTATTGTATTACAATTGTTGCAAAAGTTACTGCAGCTGTTACAGCAGTTGTTTGCAAGAGTGTTGCAGCAGCGGATGACAGTCTTTGTTGCCGCATTTTCTGTAATCATTACAGCAGGCGTTGTTACCAGATTTGCTGCAACTGTTGTTGTATAAACAATTGTTGCAAACGTGTCTGCAGCTGTTGCAGCAATTGTTGCAAGAATGTTGCAGCAAAGGGTGACAGTCCTTGTTGCAGCAGTTTGTGTACTGATTGCAGCAAATGTTGTTGCCACATTTGCTCGATCTGTTGCAGCATCTGTTATTGTATTAATAGCTGTTGCAAGAGTTGCTGCAACTGTTGCAACTAATGTTGCAGCAGTTGTTGCAAGAGTGTTGAAGCAGTAAATGAGTCCTTGTTGTTTGCTGCTCTCGATTGCTGGTTGCTATAACTCTCCATCAGTACTGCAGACATTCGCCATAACTGAAAACGTGCGGACTCGACTTCATCTTGTGTTGCAGCGAAAAAGAAAAAAACGAATGCGAAAAACTACACTATATACGTAGAGGGTGCGGTATGCGCGTATATCAGTCTTTCAGGGAACCATAGCTTTTATTATGCTTCTATTAGTTGGTCGTGCCTAGCCCAAGTATTGGTCGATGTGCACCTCGGCCAATTAGGGGGTATTCACAACGTCAATCGTCCACTACGCCCTTAACGTCAGAAGTTCATTCGTACAAATTCATCGATTCCTAGATTAGATCCTGGTCCTATCAACACAATCACGGGGCCCGAAGAACGGCGTGACACCCCGTTATTGTTGACGACAGTCAAACGCGGTGTTACCTGCTTTCATGGCGAAGTGCGGGTTATGGCGGGTGGAAAACGGACAGATTCTAGCGACTTGTGCCCAGTCTGAAAGACACCGTCCGTCCCCTGTCGTCTTCTAACTTTACCTTCCATACGAAAATCATGATACCGCGCTGGGGGTCTTTCTGGCTCGTCCAAGACGTCCATTCTCAGCATCACCTCGTACAAGATTCTGTTTAGCACGGTCTCTCTGTCTACCTACGACCTCACAGTTAGTCGCTACAAGTTCCGAACTACACGAACGCTCACTACTACTTGACTCTGTTTTCTCTGTTATACTCCCGTCTGTTCAACTACGTCAAACTCCTCCGTACTGTCGGAAAGTGGGACACTGGTACCGTCAGTCTGGTCAGAGTTTTCAGTAGTTAATAGCGGGTGCACAGAGTGATATCGGTCTGGTGAACATGGCAACGGGGTTACCTGTTGGTAATCGGGACTCTGTGGTTCAATGTCCGTCTGGTCTCTGGTCGGAGTTGACAACGGAGACAGGTCTCCTGTCGTTTGGTTTGGCAACCAAAACCACGGCGGAGTGCCCAAATATTCCTTCAGTTTGTCCACATGGACCATTTTAGCCTGCGCTGTCGCGTTGCGCTGTATCTTTACAGTTAGTGGAGTCGGCGTGGCGACGACCAGATATCGCCCTTCGTATTGCCGCTGCCACTTCACTTGCTTACCACGAAACTTCCGTGGATAAATAAAGGATCCACTGTCCAACAGAAAAGCGCTTTGGTTTTAAACCAATGTCATAGTAGCGTTTGTTACGCTTAGCACTACGACGAAGTTGCTGTCAGACCTGCGCATAGGCAATAACGGCTCGACCACGGATTTGTTCAACAAAATCATCGTAGTCCTCTGCCGGCGTCTCTTCAGGAGCACCGTACATGAGATCAACCGGTACTCGAACCTCACGATTTAAAACCAGGAAATTTGGGGAGTACCCTGTCGCTTCATGCCTGGTCGCTCGAAAAGCTGCCAAAGCATACGGCAGTTGGGCATCCCAATTTCTCTGATGGTCAGCCACTGTTTTGGCCAGAATGCTATTCAAGGTACGATGGAAGCGTTCGATTTGGTTTGTTGATGGCTTGTAAGGTGTCGTACAAAGTTTCTCGATTCCAAACAGCTTACAAATTTCAGCTGTTATACGGCCGTCTACTTCCTTGCCTTGGTCGCTGAGAATCGACAAAGGACAACCGAAACGAGTAAAGACTTGTTCGACAAGTACCTTCGCGATGGTCTCAGCTTCCTTATTCCTGATAGCAAATGTTTCAGCCCATTTCGTGTAGTTGTCCATACAGGTTAATATCCAAAGATTTCCTCTGTCCGATCGCGGGTGCGGATTAGTCAAGTCAATGTACCATCGTTCAAATGGAGCACCGGGCAGAACTGGTTTCAACGGTCCCTGCTTTGACAATTTACTTCGATGGTAACTCGTACACTGTGGGCACCTTCGACAAAATAGTTCCACGTCAGCCTTCCATCCATTCGAATAGAATCTACGTGCCACTTGGTCCTTAGTCTTCTCTAGTCCAAAATGTCCTGACACTGTTCCACCATGACATTTTTCCAGCATACCTTGTACCTGCGATCGCGGAAGCAAGAGCTGCAGGAAGTCAGGTTCTCCATCTCTCGGACTTCGCTTTCTACGATACACTAACACATTCTGTACTTTCAAACTTTCCCATCGCAAAGCCAAACGTTTTGTCAACTCAGATTCTGTCTGCAGTCTTTCAGCACTCGGGCATGCATCTTCATCTATTTGCACAGTAAACAAAAATACAAAATACGAAAAATGACTTAACTACACGCCTGAGACAGCCATACACGACGTTGCGCATCATTCAAACCGAACTGATTTCAGCAGGCAGTTAACAACGCTCGACATTTAAATTTAAGTGGAGCAACTACACAGACTAAAAATAAAAGGTGGAAAACGTCTTAATTTGACCGCTAGCTGCACAAAAAAGCAACCGACCGGCTGGGTAAATATAAGATGTCCTTGGATAGGGAACTTCAGAAGACCAGACGAGCTGTCGATGTAACAGCTAGCAGAGACGCTCAGTTTCTTAGCAATAATGCGCACGACGTCAGCGATTTCCCCGAGACACAACTGCAACGACATGCGTTCCCCCGCGCTGCCAAACTCAACGCTCAACGCCCTACACAACATCAAAATTATGTTTGAAGTGATATAGCAGGTTGATTGCCCCAAAACGTGTGACAGGGTAGATGTATAACCCGTGACCATCTACGTCGACATTTATCGTAGTGTACGAACTGACTGGTTTGTTATTGTTCTACAGTTTTGCTATTTTGATATGACTTTATTAATTGTCTGTCCAATGCTATGCATAGCAGTGGACAGAGTTTAAAATCACCTGAGTGTCCGTGCGTGCGTGCGTCCGTCCGTCCGTCCGTCCGTCCCTGCGTGCGTCCTACTTTTCTTGAGCTATCTTCCTTCCACCTTCCCTTTCCCTTCCCCTTTCTTTTTGCCTTTTCTGTCTTCCTTCCCCTTTCCCTTAACTTTCTCCATCCCCATTTCCTTTTCCTTCCGCTTTCCCTTGCCTTTTCCTCTTCCCCGTTTTCCTTTCTCTTTTTCTAAACTTTCCCATTTCCATTCCGCTTCCCCTTCCTTTGCCTTCCGCTTCCGCTTTCCTTTACCTTCCCTTCCCTTTTCCTTTCCGCTTTTCCCTTTCTCTTTCCCTTTCCCTATCCCTTCCCCTTTTCCTTCCTTTTTTTTTTCTCTTACCCTTTCCACTTTTCCTTTCCCTTTCCTTTTCCTTTTCCCTTTCTCTTTGCACTTTTTTCTTTTTCCTTCCCTTTTCCATTTCCATTCCCCTTCCCTTTATCTTCCATTCCTTTTCTCCTTCCCCTTTGCCTTCCTTTTACCCTTTCACTTTCCTTTTCCCTTCCTTTCTTTTCTCCTTCCTTTTTCTCTTTCCCTTCTTCCGTTTTTCTTTCCGTGTCCACGTCCGTGCGTCCAATATTTGAGGCGCTATATCTCCGTAATTGTACAAGATAGACGCATGGTCACGATGGACCACCCAATCCACCCATATTAAGTTGACTCCCGGGAGTCGAATGGTCACGTGACCAATAACTTCACGTGACCCCAAAATGTCAAACTCGTGACCGCATTATATTTGAGGCTCCATGTCTCCGTAACGGTGCTAGATGGACGCCTGGTCACTATGGACCGCCCATAGGAAGTCGGCCACCAGGAGTCGAATGGTCACGTGACCGGTGACGTCACGTGACACCTAAAGGTCAAACTCGTGACCCCATTATATTTGAGGCGCCATGTCTCCGTAGCGGTACCAGCTGGACGCCGGGACACTATGGACCACCCATAGGAAGTCGACCATCGAGAGTCGGGAGTCGAATGGTCACGTGAGCGATGACGTCACGTGACCCCAAAAGGTCAAACTCGTGACCCCATTATTTTTTAGGCGCCATATCTCAGTAACGGTAATAGATAGATGCATGGTGACGATAGACCTTTTATAGTAAAGTGCTGGTGACGAAACGAATGGTCTCGTAATGACAGTGTTTATTGTTTAGTTGAAATAATACAGAAGGCTGAAAGGATCATTGCTGCTGTACAATTTGAAATTAAACTGATTTTTTTCTACCGGTCTAAACAGCTCACTGATTATATTAATACGGACATATAATGAAAACTGTCGAAATGCAATCGACAGACTCCGTGTTTATATGAACATTATCTTGTTTAACATAGTTTTTGTTAGTTTTGTTGCACTTGGCGAGCAAGACAAGCCGGCACTGAATTTACCTACCCTGGAGAAATGAAAAACTAAGTTAATCTTGATGTTGGTTAATATATCGAGATGGTTCACCTGTCCGCAGACAGTCGCCCATCCAACTATAGTAACCACTTGATAGCTACTCGACTGGCATGCACTTAGTGAGCATTCTTCAAGCATTTATCAAGCACGCAGCTGGCTGGATGAGTGCTTGATAAGTGCTTGTCGAGCAGTTTGATGAGTGCTTCAGTTATCAAACAGGCTTTATACTGCAACATTTATAGAGCTGGCTCGACGAGTTGGCAGTCCGAACAGTCGAAGGCAGTTCATCAAGCTAGCTCGCCGAGTGCTGACAAGCGTTTATTGAATTGACTTGATGAGCTGGCTATCTCGTCGTTAAAACGATGTGATATTGCAAACATTCACGAAGGTTGCTCGACGAGCGCTCGAGCTGGCTCGATGTGAATGGCGTGGTCTACGTTTTTCGATTGTTTTTTTTAAAACTAAAATCGGACATAATCCTTAGTTACTGACCCTAACCACAAAATTATTTTTCTACGTTAAAAAAGTCACGTGATGCGTCATGAGCTGGAGAAGCGCTGGATACGCATCATCAAGCCAGCATTCAGGGACGTTGGAGCCACAGCGGGGTCCGGGAAAACATTCTCGCGGGGCTCTTTGGAGAGAAAATTTTTGAACTTTTCTTTTTAAATGCCGCATTTTGGTGTAGCCTACTTTGTATTTTTGAGCGACGGCGCTCCCCCCAACGTCGCGTGGCCCGGAACGAACTTATTACTATTACTCTTCCTACTTTCCCTTTTTCGACTGGCCTGTCAGCACTTAAACGGCGTGATACTCACGCTGTGACGGCGTGGACCATGAGCTGCACATTGCCAAGGAACGCTCTGGCCCATGTTGATCTGAGATTAACCTGGTCCTGTAGACATGCCGTTAATCGACTGGTGTCTGGGTAACTAAGCAGCAGATTGTGCCAATCCTCAAAGAACTGCATCACTGCCCGCTTCGGTGCATTAGCGGCTGCAAGCACCATACAGAATGCAACAAAAAAACAACCCCGAAAGTTAGTTACCATTTCCTCAGCAACCGTTCGAAATTTGAAGGCGAAATGTCACAAGTTTGTTGCAATTTTACATTTGCAAAAACAAGCCATGCAAGTGTGATTATTGTCTTAGCCTACTGTTGCAAAGTCACGAATTTTTAAATTGCGATAACATCGAGATTTTGTACAGCCAAAAACCTAGTACTGTTTTGAGCTACGCGTATTGTAAGAAAAACTAATTAACTGATTAATAACTAGAAATTCGTTCTGTGGAACGAGGTATCTGTCCCATTGCCACGCTATATAGCCTAGCAGCTGCGTATAAGGGGGAGAGGGTAGATGCAAACAGGGCGCAAATATCTTTCACGGGAACCGAGATGTAGTCAGTTTTGTCCCAAAATTCGTTGCCATGGCAACAGGGATCGGCAAACCAAAAATTTTAATGACGCCATCGGATAGCCCGCGCCCGAAAATAGGGGAGTAGGTGAAAACAGCGCGCAATTATTTTTCACGAGGCCGAGTTATAGTCAATTTTTGTCCCAAAATTCGTTGCCATGGCAACAGGGGTCGGCAGGGGAAAATTTAGATGAAATCATCGAATAGCCCGGGCCAGAATATAAAGAGTAGGTGCAAACAGCGCGCAATTATTTTTCACGGGGCTGAGTTATAGTCAATTTTTATCCTACAATTTGTTGCCACAGCAACAGAGGTCGGCAGGGAAGAAATTTTAACGACACCATCGGATAGCCCGGACCCGAAAATAGGGGGTAGGTGCAACCAGCGCGCAATTATCTTTTACGAGGACCGAGTTATACCGCTGTGAAATCTCCATTGGCTGTAATGCAAAATTTTGCAACTTTTGAATGGTTACTATGGCAACAGGGGTCGTTAGGAGGTAAATTTAAATGACATCGTTAGATTGCCTGACCCCGAAAATTGGGGGGTATGTAAACACAGCGCGCAATTATCTTTTACGGGGACCGAGTTATACCGCTTTCAAGTCTCCATAGGCCGTAATACAAAATTTTTAAAAACTGGAGTAAAACAGGGGAAGGGTTTATCAGATTTTTTATCCCAAACAAACTTGATCCTTACTTTTTGGGCCCCGAATCACTGTGCAAAATTTTATGAAGATCGAATCAAAATTGCGGCCGTAGGAGTGTTTACAGACGGACAGACAGAATGACAGAATGCCCTCTACATGTTAAATTTCATTTTTGTTCGACTTCATGGTATAACTACACGTAGAACGTCAAACTTGTCTTTTATGAAATTTAGTGCAAGTATGTGCAATAGCAACAAAGTTATGAGCGATAAACGGAATTCAAAATAGCGGCCGCCGCTATCTTGAATTTATTATTTTTGTCGATTTTGGTCACAGGATCTACTTCTGGTAGCAGCCGACGACATAACAGCAAAATTTTATTAATCTAGGCCTACGTCAATCGGCGGCTGAATTATTACTGTTTGTGCAAAAATCCAAAATGGCGGCCGCCGACATCTTGGATTTTATTTGTGTTTAATATTATGGCATACTTGCATGTAGGACCTCCAACGTCCACTTGCCAAATTTAGTAAAAATATGTGCAAATAGTAAACGAGTTATTATTTTTGTCCATTTTGGTCAAATGGTGTATTTTCGGTGACAGCCGTCTACATTTATAATCATGTTTTTGGGGAGTTTTGACCCCCAAACATTATTTTTTATCATCGAGACCCCCGAAAGGCCCTACCTTACGCGGAAACACGCGTTTTGAGCCATAAACGGTCGTGATCGGTCTTCTGGTGTGACCTGTAGGAGTGGGCAAGAATACAAACAAGAAATAGAAGCAAAGCTCACGAGACGTGCGAAAGCCTATGTGCCATAGTTATATTTATAAAAATATAGTTATAAAGCTATAGTTGAAAAATGGGGTGTTTACGCTTAGTTAATATACAAATACCAAATTCTCAATCTGGATTACAAACGATAGTAGCTTAACGCCAAGGTCTAACCTAGGCCCTATCTCGTTCCACCCATATGACGGTCGAACGGACAGACGGAGAGACAGCCAGACAGACGGACGAACAGAATTGCGATGGCTAAGACGCGATGAAAGCCGTAGCTGCTTTCGCGCGTAGAAATATAACAACTCAATCAATGCAATCGATCGACGTTATGTACATTTGGGCCTGACTGTAAAAAAAGCTGTTTTACAACGCCCAGCACTAAACTGGGCGTTGTAAACCGATTCCCGAGGTAACAGCAGCATCGAACAAAATATCACAAATTAAGCTGTAAGATAGGCTTATGCAAGCCGTTTCATCAAATATCAGAAATGTACCAAATAATAAATTATTGCGCTCACAATACAACGAAATCGTACAACGAAAATCTGTGCGAGAATTTGGGATAAAATAAAACACCATTATTACAGTCATACGTACCGAAGTGCATATAATATAGTACTGTGGCGCCGCCTTGTGAATGATTTTGTGTCGCAGCCGCCAAAAAAAATCCATAAAACCTATTTTGGCGTTCAAGGTCATCCAAGGTCATTGAATTCGGCGCCAATCCATAGCCAGTATACGATTTCCTATTAGTGATTAACAGTAACCTTGGCCTTATCTTGCACCGTTACTGAGATAAATGTACAAAACATTAGTTTATACACTTGTTAACGGCAACATTTAAGGACTTGCACATCGAAAACAGCAAAAATTACAAAAGGTGATATTGCCCGCATCACACTGACTG
>Ga0209671_1008038_pt1 | contig 11018 bp, 11 predicted proteins | sample WorMetHERISLAND2_2_FD_187401 | JGI IMG/M metagenome (GOLD analysis project Ga0209671, IMG submission 187401) | Marine gutless worms symbiont microbial communities from Max Planck institute for Marine Microbiology, Germany - Olavius geniculatus... | ecosystem: Host-associated > Annelida >...
CTTTCACAGTCTTGTCGATCGGTCCTTGTGGTAGGTTGCTCCAGATAACCTGAAGCGATTCCTTGAGTTCCGCGATTGTTTTTGGCTTTGTTTTAAGCTTGCGGTAAGCTCCAACATTGCAAACCACATGTGATAGTCCACCGAGTTTGCATTTGGCGAATTTAGAGGCCATTGGTCTTTTCTGATGAAATCTGGACAGTTGGCCCGCAGTCAGTTTCCTGCGCTGCTGCACTGTGTGTGCTGCCGCGCCGTCCTGCTAAAAGATGAATCCGATGGGCCGCCGGCGATTGCTTGAAAAGAACGACAATTTAGTAATAATTTATAAACAAAATAAATTACTGTTTGTCAAAGCGTCACTGTGACGTCATCGGCAGTGACGTGGTAACCGGTTTTTGAAAATTAAATAGCATTTTTAGCTTACAAATTTTTAATGCTGAAAAATCGGTAGACGGTCATGTTCAGAAGTCTATAATTTCGTCGTTTTTCAACAGAATCATATTTCACTTAGCAGTTAGATGTAAAACGTTTTTGTAAATTAACCTGTAAAATTCCATGTTAAAATTCCGAGCGGTTGCTGAGAAAACGGCAAAAAACTTTAGGGGGCTACTTTTTTTTGCCGCACCCTGTATACCAATAGTTTTGTAAATTATAGCAGTAAGTCTGGGCATTGCAAATAAATATTGTAATGATTTCCCTATGTTTGCATGCACTATGCAACTAAATAAGCATTGAGCAAGCGTAACTGGTTTATTTCCCATCCAATGCTGATCATTTTTTGTAAACATTATAGACTTAGACCTAAGTTTAGTTGATCTTTGATCGAAGTACTCGTATAGTCTAAGTACTAACTTTAGCATTCAGTTTTAGCTTTCACTCAGCAAATTAGCAAAGTTTTAGTCGAAAAGCGAAGTCCGCAAATGGATTTAGTTAATCTTAGGATGATGTTTTGTTATGAAACACTCTTCCTGACTGACTCACTGCTGAACTGGTGGACGCGATGGCTGCAGACTGGAAAGCAGTATTGATCATAACTGTACATTCTGTACTGTTCGAGGCTGGACGCCACTCTGATGATGGTGCTTGAGCATTGATTGCTGCTGACTGCTTATGTGGCATTGTTATGGGGAGATGGCATCCCCCTAAATTTTAGGCTCTCTGATAATTTGTTCTTGTTCATCATCACACATCACATATTCGTTTAATAGCAGAGTTTGACATATTACGCTACATAATGCTCACAATGCAAACTATGGGCTTAAAAATTAAAAGAAAGTTCATCGTCTGTAACAACAAAGGGGGATGCACAAGAGCAGTGCATGTTTGAAAGCCCAGTAAAACAAAATCAGTCGCCAGAGAGCGCCAGACGACCAGCGACTAATTAACTATAGTGTTTTACTTGTACTCATCAGAGGACGAGACCTGTCTCGCTCTGCCAACGCCGTATTGGCTGGAAATCGCAAATTTTTCCTACCCGGCTGCCCCTCTCTAATTTAACGCTTTCGTTCGGGGTGACCCCCTTCGAATTTATGGAAAAGCTTTATGTTTCCTGAAACTAGAGTCTTCCAGGCAGTCAGCGGTGAAGATTTGGTGATTCTAGCTTGCACCGTTTTTGACTGATTCACCCGTGTGACAGACAGACAGACAGACAGACAGACGGACGGACAGACAGAATTGCGATGGCTAAGGCCCGCTACAGCAGTGGCTGCTGTTGCGCGTAATAAAACAATTAATGTAGAAAGCAACGATTTGAGATATCCACATCAGTTCAGTTTAGTTAGGCTACTAGTAGTTTGCAGTTGGTGTGTAGCGTTAATACGAATATTTGTGCAGCATACGAACAAAAAAGTCATTATCTTTTAGAAATTGGCTCGAAACTGATACGGTATGTCAGTCTTGTGAGGCAAGTATGGCCGGATGACGTGGTTAGAGTTAGTTTTCACACGGTGGAAAAAGTCATCGTCGGCGGAGTTGGAAAATTTTCATTCAGAAATGCGAAATTTGTGGCAAAATTGAGATTTTGAGCATCTTGTTGGAAATTTGCAGTGAATGTCGGAAAACTGGAGCTTCGTGCTCTGCGACGCCACAGGACATAGTTGAAATGCCTGTCAGTTTGTGCCCAGCCCAGTGCCCATTTTGATATACTCGTAGCCCTCGCTGGAGGGTGGCGGCATATATCTGCATGATTGAGATTGACATCATTTATTGATTGAGAACTGTTAATATGCGGCTAATTGACGCGTGATGGCCGACGAACCTAGCATGACGTCATGACAGACGTCTGTCTGACAGGTGGGCGTGGCACATGCCTTTTCCTTTCTCCTCTTAGTTATATGCATTTCGGTCGCATTTCTCTTTGAAGCAGCAACTGAACGTGATGGTAAAATGTAATAATATGAAATATTCATGAGTCTGGAAATTCTGCACGTGATTGTCAAAAAGTTTGCAGCTTCAGGGGGTGACCCTGACCTTTGGGGACCTTCGGGGTCTCGCTGTACGCTGTCCCACCAGACCCTCATTATAGGTTCGTGCTACCAAGCTCGTCATGCCCTCTCCCATCCCCCTCCTTGCTGCCACTTTTTCCAGCTTTTGCGTTCGCCAGTGACTCTGACTGTGAGAGATAGAGACAGACAGATGGACAGCCAGACAGAGTTCATTGTCCGTAATCAAAAATGACTTAAATGGCTTAACACAGACTGGCAGCTGTGGGTGGACAAAATATCATTCCCATGCCTGCCATTGTGCATCAATGATGAGTGCCACTCGGATTGGGTTTTTTTGCCACCCGAAACGTGTTTGTCATTCAAAACGTTTGAATTGGCTAAAAATTTCATTTAATCTCACAGATACTCGAACGTGCTCATTACAGTTATTTTTTATATGCCATAAGCATTTTAGCATAGTTGTGTACCCTTGATATACCAAATTACAATAGGTTATTTCAGCAGCAGAATTTGCCATTCAGCTTCGTTAGAGAATGACTGTGAACAGGTTTGAACAACGCTTGAGACACGCGTGCAGTTAACCAAAAAGCAGGCCCAGTTGGTTTTATTGGGTAGATCAACCTAATAACAAAACCCACCCAAAGTTAATCCTGGTTTACTTTCTTGTTCCACTAATAGGCTTAATGAAATATTTTATTATGGTTAAGGTTTTGAATTTTCCAGACATACAAATTTGCAAATTTTTGGATATTTTATGCCTTGGGGAACAAACTTATAGAAACTCAGATGAATCAACTTGCTAAGGTTTAAGTTGCATCTTAAAAAGAAAAAAACTAAAGTCTGGTTTTATTTGAACCGTGATTAATGTCGTCGAGAATGCGTGTGTGCTAGCGTCACGGCTGGGTCGACGTCCAAAGCGACTGAAAGAGATGCAGATGGCCGCAGTTGCTGCTGCTGCTGTTAGTGGGAGCAACGCTTGTCTAGCATCATCTACTGCAGACAAGCAGCACCTAGACACGACCGGAGGAGTACTAATACGTGGCGGTGTTCACGGTGGTCTGTGTATGTCTTCGTCGATGGTTAACGGCTCACTAGACGTCGCCGGCGTCCAAGCTGAACTACAGGTATTCTGGCAGCGTCGCCACGGAAAATTTTAACAAAAAACGCAATTTTTTTACGAAAAATCCAGATTTAGTGGAAAAACCCAGACGTGGTAACGCTGTATGCTGGATCTTGCAACACAGTAATACATAACCGTCCAAATGATTAGGGATGTGCACGAGACCTTCTGAGCTGAGACCGAGATGAGACGGAGACATTCAAAATTTTGTCCAAGACGAGACCAAGACGAGACGCTGCAGCTGTGGAGACGCTGGCCGAGACCTTGAAACTCCCGAGACTTTTGAGAGTCTCGGGAGCTTCAACATCTCGCTGAGAGGTTTTTCGTGACGTATAGTGAAACACATTGACAATGAAAAAATAATATACGGATTAATTAACTCGCACCAAGGTAAGCACTTTTTATTTGTAATATTGTGTTTTTTTTGCAGTTTATTCTGACAGTTATCCCTGAATAATTAACGGCTTGCACCATAAAGAACTGCAACTGCAGTGCTGTAGACATAAGCCATTATGTTTATCGCAATATGCAAGCAACTGAAATTAGTAAACTACAGCTGATTATAGCATTATACGTCATCTACTTTTGGCTGATTGTATTCATTTTGACATCATGCACTTTATCTTCATTGCAACTAGATCATTTTACGACGAAAAAAAGACTGACATGTTGCTCCGAGACCGAGACGAGACATTAGTACGTCTTGAGACCGTCTTGCGAAAATTATGCTGCGTATGCCACATATGCATAAATTCGCATATATATTTCCGCATATGTGATCGCATTTTTTTAGCATTTTTCTTGTCCAATGTTGTTTTAAGACTACTAAATATTTTGGCTACAAACGATTACTGGTATTTGAAATTATTGACGTTGAAAAAATTGAAGTCAAAAATGTCGAAACTGTGCAGAAAAGGCCTATTAATGATCATGATTATGATTATCCGTCACTCGAATTTGCATATATATGCCAGAAATATGCAGGAAAATACGCCGCCCTGCATATGCGTCATATATGCTGCATATATGCACCGCATATTTCGCCAAATTCCGCATATTTTTCCGCATATTTTGCCTGCAAAAGTTCCGGATATTTTGAGAAAACTCTCCGCTATAAATTAACATCCCTAGCCAGCACATTGTGCCACATACGTATGCACGAACAGATATATACCTGGGTTTTTTGTGAAGTTTTTGATGTCAGAAATTTTAACTTTCTATTGGTATGGATCGTTTGTTCACTCCTACACAGTTTTGCCTGCTGATATGACTCCACCTACAGTGGGGCGTTTTACGGCACTGTGCCGTTTGCATCAATTGTGCGCCAGCGTACGCAGGTTATGTATAGTGAGCCTTTTAATGGTATTCACAGCGAATGACATTATGCCGGATTTGGGGCTTAATTTGTGTCACCAAGGTCAGCTTACTTTTTGGCAGGTAAATCATGTAACGGCTTGTCTTTTAGGATATTTACTTGATGTCCACGGACATTATTTAGCAGTGCTCATTTTAATAACTGAAAACTAGTATCCTGAAAACATCAAAACTGATCAAGTTAAGGTGTTTAAAAAATCGGGTTTTACCAGAAAACCAAATCCCATCGAAACTCGCCACCACGTTCACCATATTGGATTTTAAAACTAAGTTTCTTGTTGACCCTGAGTGTCGGGTGCCAGGTAACACTGTGCTGCTACCTTATGGCAGGTAGCTCTGAGGTGGTTTCCCGCGAAGAGCTATAGACACCTTTGGCCTATTTTCTAGTGTCTATTGTATAACTTGTCACTTGTCAGGCGTTGGTGCGGTCAATGGCTGCATCTCGTGGTCCGCAGAGTCTCAGGACATCGCCTCCGCAATTGTCCCTCATCGACACGTTCCATCGCATCAGGTTCGGCATCTCTGATAACGTCTGTCTTAGTCGTTACGTTTTTTTAGCAAACTTATACTGTTGGCCGAGTGATGTAACAGTTAGAGCATTGGACTTGTGAGCAAGAGTTTTCTGTTCAACTGCCAGTTGAGTCGTTATCAAGTGGTCACTACTTGGATGCCCGATCGCTACTTGGCAGTTTCTTAATCATGTCGCTGTTTGCAGCAGTTTGGTTGCAATTTGCAACAACATTTACCATTTGCATAGACTACTTGTTCATCGAAGCAGTTACTTACTGTTACCAGAAGTAGTGTACAATTCAATTAGGTTATTATTTTGATATTAAATAAGTAAATAACAGATTCATTGTAGTGAGGCTTAGGCAGTACAATACAGTATGGTCACCCTGTTTTAGCGATAGCTAGGCTGTTGTTTTGCTGTTGTTTTATTTTACTTAATGTAGGTTGAATTCACAGCAGTGTTCGCCAATGGACTGTCTGAACATTGCGTCATCTCACAGCTCACAGGGTTCTGTTGCTGTGAGATATGACCCTGTCGGCTCAGCTACAGCTGTCAGTTACGGTGGTGGTGTTCAGCGGTCTACGTCCAGTGGCTATTTGTCTCCGACAGGGTTAATTGAAACAGCTGCACTGCGTGAACTGCAAGCATTTGCAGGCAAGACTACTTAATATACCTGCTCTTAATTAGCATTAGCTATTGCAGAAAATAATTAATATAAATGATGTAACAATTAGTTCGTCTTGTTCGAGTGCAAGTCTAAAAAATATGGACTCGGCTTGAGTCCTCTGCCAGACTCGTACATTGCTGGTCGTTAGGCATAGAGGGAGAATTTTGGGTTGAATATTGAAACTTTGGTCATCTGTGTCTGTCATCAGAAATTGGCAACTGTCTGTCAGAAAGTTGCAACTTTTTGTCCTTCGGGTTTCTACGCCTCCTGGAAAATCCTGGATTTTTTTTTGATTTTCCATGCCCCGGAAAGTTCTGGTAAACAATTTGGTCCTGGAAAGTGCTTGAAGTTGAAGCTTAAGGTCCTGGTGTATCATGGAAAATGAAAATCATGAATAGTTGATGAATGGATAGTTGATGTACTGCAGCAGTATTTGGCACTCCGTACACTGATGAAGGTCCTGGAAAAACGTTTCGATGGTTCTGGAAGTTTTTGTCAGTAAAAGTGTGGGAACCGTGTGCATATTTCCACCAGGTGGCAGCAGTGGTGCTATGGAGCAGCACGCATGTGGTGGTGGTGCCGAGTCTCCTGACACTACAGACGGTGCTGGCTCGTACCATGACACAGGCGGCCAACAGCAGCTCATGGCCACGGATGACACGACCACCAGTGGCAGCTGCCAGCAGCAGTCATCACCAGGCTCCCCGTCGTCCGTCGTCTGCACAATGTGTGGTCGAGGCTGCGGCTGTCAGCAGAAACAGACGATGGACGTTGAGAACGCCATTGGTGGCGTCTACCAGCGACAAAGGTCGTCATCCTTGCAGCAAGATTGCTGCACCGTCGGTGTCGGTAATTCATCGTGGGACTGTGGCGGGGGTTCAGTGGCAGTGAAATTGGAGACTTTGAACTCGGCTGGCAGTTCTGTGTCCTTCGACACGGCCGACTGTCAGCAGTGTGTAATGTCTTTGCCGTCATCTCCGTCCGCATTTCTCACGTCGTCTTCTCATCTGCATCAGCTCCAGCAGTCAGAGAGTGGTTCTTCGGAATCTTTGCTTTCGGACACCAGAACCGGTAACAATTGAAACGTATCTAACAGTTTGCTTTTCACTGTGACAATTGCCGAAGAAAGTGCATTTTATTGTGTTAGCAATTTCTTTTTAGTTATCGAGCTGTAACCTGTCACAAATGCATGAGATACAAGCATACAGTGTTTTTTTTACGTGCGACAGCATGCTAAGTGCTACATTACTAGCTATTGTAAATCTGTCAGTCCGTTTTGTTTTTCACATCTGTCTGTTTGTCCCGTCCCATGCTGAGCGTATGAGCATTAGGTTGGATTTTTTAACCCAGTTTTGTAGATGGACTAAAAATGTTGATTTTTCCAGAAAGACTGATGATTGAGATGCTTGTCAAGATGTCTTTGTATCGACATAACGATTTTTTTTGTTGACATTGCTTTAGGATATTAAAGGCCTAGTTGCATCAATTTATGTAACTGTTATAAAGTGCTACTATGCTTTATCAGATGCTAATTTGTCAATATTAGTTAATCTTCTGTTTGCCAATACATCTTAATGTCTTAAAAATAAGGTTTAAAGTACTCACTTTTCCCTTTTCATGGCTTGGGCCATTTTCGGAAATGTGATGTTATGTACAGGAGGGTTGCTAGCTAGCTTTATTACCGTGATGTCAAATGCAGCTTAATATACGGCCACATAGCTTCAAAAAAGGCCAAATTTTTCATCAGTGTTAGTTGACTAAAAAACCACAATATTCCAGTACATTGTTAATTTTAGTAACTGCACACCTCTAGTAGTGAACAGATAAACAACGACGTAATTTCTAACATCACTTAGCACTTAGCACTTAGATCCTCCGGTGCTTGACAGGACAATGGGCAGCAAGAGTTTGCCATCTGCTTCCGTTTGTAGCCACAGCCCGGACTCTGATCCAATCGACTTCTCGGTCCACCAGGTCTTCTTCAAATGTAGACCGCCTAGTCATCGTTGGACGACCTCGTCGTCTGCCACTACCATGAGCGTGATTGGCTGGTCATCCAGGTGGCATCCTGATGATATGACCTGCCATCCAAAGTCGTCTCTCTGCTACAATGTCCTGTAATCTTCGCTGCCCAGTCCGGCTTAGCACCTCCATGTTAGTCACATGTTCCTTCCACGTAATGCCCAGAATCTTTCGTTAGTTGCGCTGGTAAGATACATCCAGCTGCTGACATATTCTAGCTGTTCTCTTCCAAGTCTTGCTGGCGTATATGGCTGTAGAGACAATGAGGGAGGTGTAGAGGTCCAGTTTAATCTTGAGGCTAAGCGTGCTGGATCGCCACATGTTGTCAAGTCGTCGGAAGACTGCTGCTGCTTTTGCCAGTCGAGTATTGATATCTGCTTCATCATCTCCATCACTCAATATTACACTTCCCAGGTAGGTGAATCTCTCTACATATTCTATGTTCCCTTGTGCAACGGCTATTGGCTGTGGTGATCCGTTAAGCGGTTCCGGTTCTGCCAGACGATGCCGTACTCTGACTTGTCCATAGTTCTGCGCATGACGAATTCGATGACTATGATAAAGAGGAATGGTGAAAGGATGCAGCCTTGTCGAACCCCTGAGACAGTCTCAAAGAACTCTGTGTACCCACTTGCAGTCTTGACACAGCAGCTGGAGTTGTCATATAGTGCCTTGAAGATATTAATGAACCGGCCGTGAATGCCATAGTATGTCAGAATTTTCCACAAGGATGGCCTGTGTACACTGTCGGATGTCTTTTTGAAATCGATGAAGTTAACGATGAGGTCTTGTTGATGCTCTAGGCTCTGTTCAATGATGTTGCGCAGAGTGAATATTTGTTCAGTGCATGAATGCCCTTCTCTGAATCCTGCCTGCTCATCCCGTAGGGTGCAATCTACTGCATTTTGCAGTCTGTTCAGCAGCACTCTGCTGAAGACTTTCTCGGGTGTAGAAAGTAGTGTGATTCTTTGCCAATTATTGCAGTTGTTGAGAGCTTGATAATCACACCTTTCTTCCAATCTTCTGGGACCTCCAGTCCTGCCATATCATGCTGAATAGTTCAGTCAATTGTTCTGCTACTGTCTTCTTGCCATTTTTGAGCATCTCAGCAGATATCTCATCTACGCCTGGTGCCTTATTGTTCATTAGGCTACTGACTGCACGTTGGGCTTCTTCAAGGTTGATGTCTCCCTCATTGATCTCGAGGGAGTCCGCCATAACAGTGTCCCCGAAGTCTGGTGTTGACAGGGGTTTGCGCTAGTTCAACACCTCTTCAAAGTGCTCTTTCCATCTTAAGTTCTGCTCACTCTCTGTTAGAAGCAGGCGTCCATCCTTTGTAACGATTGGTACATTAGTATTGTCCTTGGCACCCGTGAGCTGCCTTACTACGCCGTAAAGTGACCGTATGTCGTTCCGACTGGCTGCTTCCTTTGCTTCTGTACACTTGGACTCTATCCAGTCCTTTTTGTCCTGTTTGCAGCTTTTCTTCACTTCTTTGTCAAGTTTTCGATAGTTGACAGCTTCAGCCTGTGCTCTTGCTCTTGTAAATGCCCGATCTTTTCTCTTCTTTGCCTCCTTCCTGTCATCGATAAGGTTCCTGGTTCTGTCTGATATCCAGCGCTCTGTGTTTGTGCCTCTTTTGCATCCAGTAACAGTTTCTGCACTGGCCTTCACACTGGTGCTGAAGAGTTCTCATTTCTCTTCTATGGACAGGTCTTCCTGAAGTACTGTGAAACGGTTTGAGAGCTCCAACTCGTATCGGTGTGATGTTTGTGGGTCTTTCAGCTTTGCCACTGCATACGGACGAGATGGTTTCTTCTTGGCACTCCTTTTCAACTTGAGCCTGATCTTGCCCATCAGCAGATAGTGGTCTGTTGGTGGCGTGGTGTAGTTGGTAGTGCGTTTCGGCTGAAACGAAGTTACTCGACGCCGGGCCCGGTTAGAACTGCAATGGGTGACTGCCTGTGGGCAGGTAAACTATCTCGGAGCAAAGCCTGCCAGCTAGGTTGACTCAGCCTTCTACCTTCCGTGGGACGGTAAAATTTTGTTGATGCAGATGTGGTCAGTTTCATTCCGTGTATTGCTGCCAGGTGATAGCCAGGTTTTCTTGTGAATATCTTTGTGCTGGAAGAATGTATTTCCAATCTTCAGTCCATTGTTGACACATAGACTGGTCAGTCTCTCACAGTTTTTAGTGGTTTCCTTCGCTGTCCCATGTGGCCCGACAGCAACATTTTGGCCCCGTCGGTCACTGTCAGTCTAGTCGCCTATCAACAGCTTTATGTCTTAGCTTGGGATCTCGTCTAGGGAGTCTTGCAGTTGGCTGTAGAATTCATCTTTTTCGCTGTCCTCTGCCGTCTCTGTTGGTGCATATACTTGTATGACTGTCACTTTGGTCTGTTGCATCTGCAATCTAGCAGCAATGATGCGGTGGCTCACTGGTTTCCATCCAATAAGAGCAGAAGCTGCTCCTTTGCTGAGGAATATCCCTATTCCATGGGTGTGCCGGTCGTTGTGTCCGGAGTAAAGAACGGTAATTCCGTCACTGCTGAATTGTCCTTGTCCTGTCCAGTGCATCTCGCTGACACCCAGGACTTCTAGTTTGTATGCTTGCATCTCTCTCAGCACTTGGGCCATGCTGCCACACTGGTATAGTGTGCGGACGTTCCAAGTGCCGATCTTGGTGATGCTCTTGGCATTGAAGATTCGCCTTTTCGAGATGAAGACTTCTTCTCGGCTTTGGTCCACATCTGTCACGTCATCACATGGGAGGCTTCTTCTCCCCTGCCTTGTTTGTATACTGGAATGGTTACCTCTTGCTGTTTCCGAAGTATGGGTTGTTTTACAGGGTGAAATTACTAGCCCCACGCCCAACCCTCCTCC
>Ga0209671_1008039_pt1 | contig 11018 bp, 8 predicted proteins | sample WorMetHERISLAND2_2_FD_187401 | JGI IMG/M metagenome (GOLD analysis project Ga0209671, IMG submission 187401) | Marine gutless worms symbiont microbial communities from Max Planck institute for Marine Microbiology, Germany - Olavius geniculatus... | ecosystem: Host-associated > Annelida >...
GTTATAGGCTCGCGCTACCGCGCTCGTCATGGGGCCGTACTCCCCCCCCCCCGATATTGCTGGCTAGAACCGCCACTATATATGCCTAGCAATGTATTTTTCGTAGCTATCTTATTCTATGTAGGCCTAGGCCTAGGCCTACTTGCACTTGCACTGAAGTAATATTTCTTGTGTTGTTGACAGAGAATCGTTGTTCATTAAACATTTGTTCTTCTTTATGCTAATATATTGACATATATTTACCTCACCATCGCAGTTTCTGCTATTAGATGTAGGTCTATTATGGGGGAGGCGATTGGGCGTTTTTGCCATTGCCAATTTATTTCAACAAACTGGCCTTAGCGCATAAAACACAAAATGCATGCTAGCCTATTGCAAGTGACATCGTGTGATGCTGCAATTATTTTTCCGATAACCTGAGAATGTGTCATTTGTAATAGCAAAGCTTGTCCATATGCACGTAAATTCTGCAACTGATTGTATGGTTTATCTTCGTTCATATACTTTTGGTCGGCTTCGAAAGGCGCGTGTTTTGTGCAATAGATCTAGTGTGTTATGGCGGTCATTCAAAGTCATTCATTTTGCAGTTTTTGTAGCAATGGAAAACGCATAATGTAGCTTCTATTGCTGAAGAACAGCAGGCGATGGTAGTCCTATCTTGCGCCGTTTCTAATATGTGCAGTATCCTAAAGCTGCAACTCCACTTCCGGCCATATTCCTGCCACAATGTGGGGGATTGGCAGACGAGCAAAGTATACTACCCATACCGGCAAACCCTCTTCAGAATAGAGGTTGAACGTGAGACTCCTGCAGAAATCCTTGCCACAGGTAGACTTGGCGTGCCCGCAGTTCATCATGCATAGATAGTTATTATTCGAATCATGTGCAGATAAAATGTACGGGAAAATATTTTAGGTTTCTAATTTTTTTGGCCGACTGTGCATACTAACCATAGATGTAAAAACGTTTTTATACGTATTTTTTTTATTTTTGCCATGTATTTACGTTTTTTAACGTTTTTTTTATTTTTTCCAACGTTTTTAAAAAAATTTAAAACGTGCATTGAAAGTCCTATCAAAAAGTTTGAGAAGCACTTTTAAAACCACGGAAACAAATTAGTAAGTCATAGTAATGGTAGTTTACTTAGTTAGTCCAAATATACTAAGTAAAAAGTTGTTTGTGTAGAATATTTGGTTAGTTTAGTGCCATCATTTTATGACCACAGGTTAAATTAAAATTAAATAAAGTTCTCTTTATCTAGACTATAGTTTTAAGTATATTGCACTTACAGCATTAGGCATGCAAGAGATTAAACAAATTATGGCGAACGTTTTTTATTCAACGTTTTTTTTTTAAAAAATTTTTGCCACGTTTTTTTACGTTTTTTAACGTTTTTTTAAATTTTTTTCTGGAACGTTTTTTTCACATCTATGATACTAACGGTCGCGCCTTTGCTACACGTTTTTGTCTGTCGGTTGTCTGTCATGCATGTAGGCCTACGTGCGAAACAGTAGGTTACGTCTTACTGGAACAATGTCTGTACAAGCAAATAGGGTTGCCCAACGGCTAACCTGTGGTACCAATAGTCGAACTCGTAACCTCTTCCCTTTATTTTCCTCAAATGAAGGTATTGACTGCACCCTAAGGCTAAATACAGAATATACTTGCATTGCGAATGGTGGCCAAACCGCTTCAGTTAGTTACCGTTATCATCCCCCCTTGCGGATCAAAATTTGAATACCGCATTGCGGCGAAATTATCAATGCATTGCAACTATTAAAGCCTACATTTAATTTTGCAAAATTTCCTATTTAATGCTTTCATTGCCGATCTTTTCCTTTGCTTTAAACAAGGGTACTAAACTGCCCTTTCATTTACATTTACTGGCCTTCGGACACTGGCGTCGTACGGTCGGCCTTCTTTAACGACAGCTGGGCTTCTTGTTTTGGAGAGGAATATCCTACGCCATTCTAATTCTGCCTCTCACGTCTACACCGGTTTCGTTGAGTGGACGACGTGACGTCATAATTTAACAAGAAGCCCAGCTGTCGTTAGGTTAGCCGACCGTACTGGTTGTAGTGACCTTCAAGGTCATCCAAGGTCGATGACTTTCAAGATCGGGGTGTATGTCACTTGCTATTATAGTGATTAATAGTAACTTAGGCCCTATTTCGCACCGTTTAGACCCAATAGCGCGTAAGGTCATCCAAAGTCGATGATTTGCATGTCATTTGAAAATATGCGACTTCCTATACCCGTAGTCATCAATAAAACTTTGGCCCTATCTCTCGCTGTTTCGGAGATATGGTCAGTTTTTGGTTGAAAAACCCACATTTTTCTCACCCTCCCCCGGCCATTCAACCCCAAATTTGAAAATGTTTTTCTTGCACTAGATCGCTGAAATTTAATTTGCATGCCTTATGACACAAGGTTTATTACTCGTGTAAAAAAAATTTCCTACAATTTACAGTTTAGCCACAGACAGACGACAGACGGACGGACGACGACGACAGACGACAACCGTACCATAAGCTCGACTGTTACTAGTACGGTCGGCTAAAAAACCTTTTAAATGTTTGATTTCATCCAGCCATTATCGCGCCGTCATTACTTACTTAATGTTTACAGTTTTATTTTTTTCTACGTGGATGCGGGCGATAATGGCGGATCTTGTGGCTGTAAATTGCCCGGAAAACGCTGTTTTAGTTAAGTTTAGAGTGAAAAAAGCTTCTGTTATCAGCGGCGGGACGTTACTATGTGAATATAAGCTAGTGGACACAAATAAATGCTGTAAACTGAAAAGTAACTTATATGGAACCGTGAAACAATTGCTGGCGAAAGAAGGGGATGAATTGCAAGAGGGGTAATTTTTTTCTTCTTTCCATAATGTACAGATTTTCTTGCGAGTAGTGTCGTACATGAGTAATGTCGTATTTACATTACACCTTGTTGTCTTGTTACTTAACTGCAGTTTGTCATAAAAGGCTTACGCGTCTTTATATACTTTATGGATTTGGATCTGGATCTCAATGATAATTGCCAATCTCCTGCTGAATATTGCAGCAGTGGAGTGTGCACGCCTACGGGCATGATATAGCAGTCAGCTGGCTTTTGAAGTTCTGATGGTAGCGAAGCCAATGAGGTGATGGAGTCTCTCTGGTACTCCACCTTTACTGGTGAAAGGGAGTCGCAACCCTTCCGTGAGGAGCGAGGGATAGTCGTTGTGGCATTGTGACTGTTGGCTTAACACATCTACACTTCACACAGTCAACTACCTGACATGGTCTGGAGTTTTCAACAAGTTGAAGTTTGACCATCTACTGAAGCAGAAGAAGAAGAATTCGACTCAGGCTATTCAAGGAGGCAGCACTAAATACCAGAAACTACAGAAAATCGATTGTATTGCTTAGGGTTAGGGTTTGGGCTTTTGGTAGTTTTTGGGCCAACCGTTCAGCTGTAAACTTTTCAACGTTTCTGTCGTCTGTCTGCCTTACCACATTTGCTGGGGTATGAGCACAACAATTTTGGTCACATCTGCCATTTCAATGCTGCCATATTATTTGGATAAACACAGTTCTTGGCTTTCTGTCTGAACTTGTTTACAGCTGCATTGAATGGTGTATAAGCTATTTTTTATCTGCACAGACTGTGGGATGTAGGATATGAGTGGATGTTGTATCACGTTTTAGGTCTACACTAATGCATGTTGAGCCGTGTCATCATTTGACTGTTTGGCGTAACATGTGTGCTGAGTGCGGCCTTGACCTGCGAGAGTATGCTCTTTTTATTTCTGATATTTGCTAGTTAACTTTTTTGGTACGAGCCACAACTGTATCACTGGCTTCATGCAAAATATGTATATTTATTTATATAGTCTAGAAAAGCTCAAGTTTATGATTGCAAATTCTACATAAAGTTAATATTTACAACTGTATGAGTAAAACAGATATTATTTTACAACATATTCATTCAGAAAGCCATTATTGGACTTTTCAGCTAGTAGCAGCAGCCAGTAGTAGTAGCCAGTAGTATTGGTAGTAGCCAACAATAGTAGTGGACAGCAATAATAGTGGGCACTGGTAGTAGTTGTTGTAGTAGTAGTAGTATAGTAGTAGTAGTAGTAACAGCAGCAGCAGCAGGAACAACAAAAGCAGCAGCAGTAGTAGTAATAGTAGTAGTAGTAGCAGTAGTCAGTGGTTAGTGATAATTGGTTTCAATGTTATAGCACATTTATAGCACATTAGAAATTGTCGGTGTTGCTATTATGATTATTATTGGTAGTATATAGTAGTAGTAGTGGCAGGCAATAATAGTGGTCAGTGGTAGTAGTAGTAGTATTAACAGCCAGTAGTAGTGGCAGATAGGTAAGCGCATATAAGCCTATCGTGTCCACTGAGCAACATTTCTTCAGTTTCTGTCTCGGTTAAGCTATTTCATTAAAGCTTTTATTTCTTAGTACTACATTAGTCAGTATAATGTTTCTGATAACAGTTATATTAGTCACAGCATCACACTACATTTTTGGTGTATGTTGTGATTTTATTTACAGGAAAAAGAGTGCAAGTGCATCTGTTGCCATGGAGCACATGATTCCTGATCTATTAATCAGTGAAAAGGTTAAATGCTTGCAGTCAGACAAATATTCTCTTACTTTTGATCATTCATTTTCTGTTGGTTACTGTAATTTCATTTATTTTGTTTGTGCTCTTGGTACAGATGAATCTGAAACAATGTGATAACTGATTGTCATGCATTAATTTCATACATTTGCCAAGTATTTTTGTTTTTCGCATAGCCATTTCTTTCTCAGCTGATTTTGCAGTATTTCTAATGGTTGTGTCTTGTGTGATCATTGACATATGCCCTCATTGCAATAATATCAGTCTTCCTGCAACCCATTAGCGTTCTGTTTAGCAACAGATCAGGTTTAATGCCTACTGTCTTTGCCTTGTCTGTTGCTGTCCCTTATATTCTTACTTCTTTTGATTGCTGAAAGTCACCTACATGTTATGCATCTAGCAGAAAAAGTCTGTCTCATTTTGACAAGTATCATGCTGGTTCTGATCTGTTTGTTTGGTTTAGCTGCTTTTCATTTGCAGGCAGTTGACTACATGGTCCTATGGTCTGAGATAGTCAGGGGATTTTAAGAAGTCTTGAAAAGTCATGGAAAATTCGGGAAATGGAGAGAGCCAGGGAAAAGTTGGGGAATTTTAATTTAGTACCAAAGACTCGACGAAAATACGCCATTAAAACATCAAACAAAATTGGAAAGAGGGGACACCCATGCAACAGTGTAGCAAACTTGTAGATGTGTGCACCTTCTATTTGTTTGTTGGTGTCATGCATCAAAATATCCGTCAGGGAAAACATTTTATCTGGAAAAGTCAGGGAAAATTAATTCTGCAAAGCAGTAGTTACCATGTAGTTAGATTGGCATAGTGCTGGGTTGTTAAAACACTGTGGAAGTTTGTTTTCGTGTGCATTGTTATGAGGTCTATTGGTGATGGGTCGGTCTGTGCAGCGTGCAGAAGTGCTGGGTCGAGAGGATGAGTTTCGGCTGCTCAAGAATCGTCAGCTCGCATTGCTCGTCGATCTTGATCAGACTCTACTTCATACAACGAATGATAACATTCCACCAAATCTCAAGGTTTTGTTCGATTGCTGTCATTTTTCTGTTGTGTGTATGTTTCTTCTTGTCTGTGGTTTTTCTCAGGGCTTATATTAAAATCCACTTTTTAAAGAAAGGTGGTTTTTATTGTTTTTTTCTGTTTTGCATTTTTGCTTTTTTTGGGGTTAAGCTCGAGTTTAAAAGAATGCTCGTGTTGATGGGTTTGCGGTTTTCATACTGTCTACATCAAATAAATATGCACAAAATGCAAATTCGTAAGTTTGAAGGTTCTAAAAATATGTAGGCATAATAAAATAGTTTAGTAGTGGAACGAGAAACTAGTTGGATTAAGGTTCGATCGGTTATTAGGTGGGTTTACCCAATAGAATCCAAAGGGGTTTTTGTGACCTACTGTAGGTGTCTGAAGCCTTGCTTTTGCAAATGTCTGTACATATGTCATGTAAAGATGGCAGAATATAATAATATATTAATATGTGGACAATCATAGTGTTTGATATATATTATTAACTATCCACTTTTTCCAAGTTGGATTAGTTTGATCAGCACAAGCTACGAGGGGTGTTCAAAAAGTTTTGCAAGTCGATATGTTAGCCTGAAAAACTGTTCAAAATTTATACACTAATAAAATGCATGTTTCTTCTAAACACTTATGAGCCTAAAGCAGATATGATGTCATTGTAATGTGTGACGTCATAGAGCTTTAAGCAGGAAAGATTTGGAGTGCCAGCGCAAACAGTGTAAAATTGGGCTCACTGTTGCATGACATTTTTTAGTCTTTAGTCTGTCGTTGGATTTTCCAACACGATGTCCTGGGATCAAAGTTGTGATTTTATGAGAGCCCTAACAAGTACGTCCGTGAATTTCTTATTTGCGATTATAAATATCTAATAGCCAAAACCTGTGCCAGCTGTGAAAAAACTATACGTACTAGGAAAATTAAACAAAGTTTACAACTCGATAGGCCCCATAGATTAGACTAACAAACTTTTAAAATTTATATACCAGTAAAAGTTGTATTTTTCCCACAATCGTATGGGCTTAAAACAGATGTGTTTTTACAATGTACAACCTGGGGAGCTCTGATGTGTGGAGGCCTGGGAGCGAGCCCCTAAGATTCCCTCTAAATCTGGCAGTGCCTGGCACTGCAGCACAATCCCAAAGTTGAAATTACCCAGCAAGCTGTTCGTGACTCTGGCTTCGTACAATAAGACCACCTTGTATACAGCAGAGACTTGACTTACAGTAACTATTATCTTTTTCTAAATTTCAAAAATTTTTCTGTGGTGTTTGTTATCTAAACAATGAATGACTCAAGTCTGTGGTAGAAACCTGACTAAAACGCCTTATGACGTCACAAGTTACAATGACGTCGTATCCGCTTTAAGCTCCCATGAGTTCTGGGTAAACTCATGTGAACTCATGTGAGTTCACGCGAGTTCCATTTTATTGGTGTATAGATATTGGAAATTTTTTCAGTCTAACATATCGACTTGCAAAACTTTTTGAATGCTCCTCATAAATCAGAGTAGATCTCTTTACTGTTCACCACTAAAAGGTCGAGGACACAAATCATATAACTTGTCATCTGCTTTAGTTTTTATGCATGTATAGTTGTTGGAACTTAGCCATCTTAATTCTGTCTGTCCATTTGTCTCTCCATCTTCCGTCACACGGGTGGATCAGTCAAAAATGATGCAAGCTAGGATCACCAGATCTTCACCTTTGGCTGCCTGGAAGACTCTAGTTTCAGGATCAGTAAAGCTTTTTCATAAATTCGAAAGGAGTCACCCCGAACGAGGGCGCAAAATGAGAGGGGGTAGGAAAAATTTGCGATTTTCAGCCAATGTTGGAATTCGTGCATTGGACGTGGCGCGCAGTACTGAAATTCATGCACTGGATATGGCGCTAGGCATCATCCGCCGTCAAGTCTAAATGAAACGTCGTTGTGAACTTAGATTTCATTTGCACCGGGCCTTCACACATGCATCGCTGTTGCGTATTCCTTTTGCGTTAGCTGGGTTTTTCTTGTTCACTATATGCTCATTTTTTTCGATTTCCTGATGTAATTGTGATGATGACAGCTGTTGTTTTTGTTGTGTATTCTCTCAGGATGCCTATCACTTCCAGTTGTGGCCTCGGCCTGCTTGGTATCACACCAAGTTCCGGCCACACACGGAGTCGTTCCTGGAGCGCATTTCTCAGCTGTATGAGCTACACATCTGCACGTTTGGCACGCGCACATATGCTCACACCATCGCACGATATCTCGACCCCGATGGACACTACTTCTCCCAGAGGATACTCTCTCGAGACGAGTGCTTTCACCCAACTCTCAAGACTTCCAACCTCAAGTGAGTGTCAGCGAATGTTTCAGAGCGCTGGAGACATACAGATGTTGTGTATGATGTATTGGCACTGATTGTTAAGCAACAGGAAGGACATCAGTGTCCTATCTGTTGCCTGATAATTTGGCCTGTACACTGTATAGAACTATAGATTCTTGATTGAGTTGATCATAAAGTTTATTTTCAGGAACCCAGCAAAAGTTGGTGCAACTGTGGAAAAAAAAACAAAGTTGAGCACTAATTGAAAGGAGTATCATGTTACTTTTTCTGCCTGTTGTATATTTGGTACTACTTTTGGGTTTCTATTTAGCCCATTTTTGCTGATGTTAGTCTAGGCTGGGCTGCTTCTCTGGCCGTAGGTGGAATTGTTAGAATTGCTACAGCAATTACTGTATTTATCGGTTGTATACATTTAATTTCATTTATTTCTCTTTATGATTTATTGTAAACTTGTGTTATTTTTCATTTCATCCAGGACAGATTTTTTTGCAGTTTAGTGTGAAATTTTGGCATACTAGAAGGCGCTCATGAGAGTGCATATCTTTGCCAAGTGAAGTGATTTAACATTGCTACTGTAAAATGTAGAAGTTTTCACAGGAGGGCACCACTGTTCTTGCCGGTTGAGTATGACATGTGGAGATGATGATGAGTCATTGTGTACACACACACACACACACACACAGAGAATGACGGACACATGGAACGATGGACAGAACGACCAATCTCTTAATTCCTCCAATGTTCACTACATTCACTTGGCGGAGATAAATGTTAGTTTTGCACTATCCATTTTTTTCAAGTCAGCTAGCATCAGATCTGGGTGTTGACAGGGCATTGTTTCCATGCGGAGATGCAATGGTGTGTATCATCGATGATCGTGAAGATGTCTGGAAGATGGCACCGAATCTCGTCCACGTCCGACCGTATCATTTCTTCGACGGCACGGCCGACATCAATGCTCCACCAGAAGCCAGCAAAAGTGACATCGACACTGAGTTGACAGAAGGAGCCAGTGTGAAGACCACACGACGCAACGTTCGCATCGTGCGAGTGCCAAAGAAACCAAGACACGTTGGCCATAGAGAAGACACAGGCCAAGATTCTGCTTCGAAGTTGATGTCAGTTGTCACCTCAGACAATAATCCACTAGATAATGGCACATCTGTTAACCGAGAGTTGAAGCCGAATGATGCAGTCACAGCATTGGATACTTCTGCGAACAATTATCGTACTTCACAGACTGATGCAAGCATAACCCAAGTGTGCTCTGATCCCGCCCCTCGTGAAGTAACGGCTGAATCTTCTTCTTCAGTTAATTCTACTTTAGACTCGGTGATGACATCGGCAGGTGCTGCTGCTGATCACGTTGCTGAGCGTCACTCAGATGACAACGATGAGAAAATTACACCAGCATCAGATGCAGATGCAGGCATTGTACCTGACATTGCAGCCAGTGATGGACCTTTGTCTAAACCTGTTGATGCAGTGATGGAGAAAACTGCCGCCGTCAGTGAAGAAAAAGTGGGAGAATATGAAGAGTTTGTGGAGTGGGAAGATCTTGATGATTACTTGGTCTACCTAGAAGACATTCTGCGCCGTATCCACACTGCTTACTATGAACTGTACGACGAGATGCAGGCTGATAATGACAACAGTGCCACCAGTGCTGCACCAGACCTGAAGACCATCGTGCCTTACGTTCGCAGGAAGGTGCTGAAAGGTGCTCGGATTGTTTTCAGCGGTGTGTGTCCGCTGCGTACTGATCCTGCAGTCTGCCGAATATACCGAGTTGCTGAGTCTATGGGCGCCGTCATACAGACATCGGTGGTGAGTGAAGAAGGCACGGGCTCCACTTCCGAAGCGACTACTCATGTCGTGGCCGCTCGAGCCGGCACTGAGAAGGTGAAGGCTGCTTTGCGACAGAAAAGCGCATGGATCGTTAACCCGGACTGGCTCTGGACGTGCGCCGACCGCTGGGAGTGGGTCGACGAACGCTTGTATCCTCTCAACGATGAAACGTCCGCTCGTTTTTTATCGCAAGACAGTCCCGACCCCACCGTTTCACACCCAAGAAAAAAGGACATCGCATCTAACAGCAGTTTGAAGGTCGGTGCATCAGCATCAGAAGCTGCTGACAGTAATGGAGGGAGCAGATATTCTTTGGTTACGCTGTCCAAAGAAGACATCTCTGGCATGGATGCTGAAGTGGACAAAATCCTGGATGAGGAATCGGACAGCGAATACGAAGATGATGAAACTGAGGTCAGCGGCGGCAGTGTAGTGAAGGAAAGCCAGCCATATGCTGCTGAAGCAGACAACGAGGACGATGCCGACTTGAGGAAGCAAGTTCTGTCCAGTTTCTGTGGTGGTGGCAAGCGCAAATACGAGGAAAGTTCAGATGAGGAGAGCCTGAGTGGGGATGTCCCAAAGGGCTGGAAGAATAGTTCGAGGAAACGGCACCGAGCTTCCGGAGGTGATGACAAACTGGCCGCCATGCAGGGAAACGCCGGAGACGATGATGAAGGTAATGAATGTGATGTGAAGAGTGACAATGGCCAGAGTGACAATCTGTCCAGTTCCGGGAGTGAGGACGAAGAATTCAACGAATCCATTGGATCTGCTGATGAAGAGATTGCTGCAACTATTGAGAAGGAGTTGCTTTCGTAATACTTATAGGCCTACGTCTACTGTTAGCTAAGCTAGGTACAGTTACACAAATTTAATGTATTTATTATGCTCACGTTTGTTCACTGACCGTTGAAGGTAATTTGTCGTTTTTTTCTGTTTAAACATTTTTAGTGGGCATTTTTAGTTAATTTGGTTAAGTAGGTTCTACTACTTCGGTTATGGCGTGACTGAATTTCTCTGCACAGTTCACTTTGGCTACTGATATTTCCAAAGATGCATTGCGTTATTTAGTGATCAGTAGGGCTGTACGAAAATCACGGTGCAAAAGTGAAAAAATCACGGCATACTTTTAGAAAAGTCGCAAAATTCACGGCGAATTCACGGTCATATATGGTGTTAAAAAACGTCTCATTGAC
>Ga0209671_1008040_pt1 | contig 11017 bp, 5 predicted proteins | sample WorMetHERISLAND2_2_FD_187401 | JGI IMG/M metagenome (GOLD analysis project Ga0209671, IMG submission 187401) | Marine gutless worms symbiont microbial communities from Max Planck institute for Marine Microbiology, Germany - Olavius geniculatus... | ecosystem: Host-associated > Annelida >...
TTATTTAACTGTGTTGTTTCAAAGATGTTATTAAATTGGTGTTGTAGCCGGAACATTTTTGAATGCTGAAAAATCGGCAGGCGGTCGTTAAAAAGTATGTAACTTCGTCGTTTTTCAACAGAATCAAATTTTACTTGGCAGTTAGATGTAGAAGGTTTTATTAAATAAATCTGTAAAATTTTAAATCATAATTCCAAACAGTTGCTGAGAAAACAGCGTAAAACGTTAGGGGTCCACTTTTTTGCCGCACCCTGTAGGTCTGTGATTTATATATAGATATCTGTGGTGTGACGTTGTTGCTGTTTCTGTAGTTTTCACCTTTTGCTACAAAATAACTTTTTATACAGGTGATGGCTGGACGACCTAGGTTTCGGCCGCCGATGCCGTATTACGGACCGGTACCAATGGGGATGAGACCAAATTTTCCAAGTAAAATGCATTACTTTGCGTCGTGCTTGTAGTTTCACATTTCGCATGTAAAATGCGGAATGCATTAGTCCGAACTACAATGCGAAAAATACAATTCGGTTTTGTTTCTCGTAAAATATTTAGAAGAACGTATGTTGTGCAGATTTTCTGTTTCTGGAATGTCAGGATAAGGGTTATATAGGTTATCCTTCTTCTTGTTGTCTACTATGACCACATCGCGCCAGTTGCCTCCACCAGTGCGGACAGTACGATCTATGCATATGGATGTAGTCCGTTACTACGAGAGCACGGGTAAAATGCGGACCTGGACTTGCGGACCTGCGGACCGACCAGCGGGTAAACTGCGGACCACCAAAATGCGGACGCCATGCAATTGAACGCCTAATGAGAGATGTACCATAATGTGTATTACTGTAGCATTCATGTTTTAGGCCCCAGTCTAAGCGTTTACTGCTGCAGTTCAGGCAATTGTAAGTGTAAATACGGGAGATATGTGACGGGTGGTCATGCACCACGGTATAGGGCTATAGGCCTGCATCTACTCTTAGCTCACACTGGTACTGGTAACACACATAGAAAGCAGCAGACGAGGCAGCAAGCCCTGCCATGTAACACTGGGATTTCCCGCCACCACACAGCTGCAGCAGCAGCAGCACTGACTCGATCCAGTCGAGCCTGTGCTGCCGCTGCTGCAAATCAACCCAATGCATTGCGGTGTCTGTGGACACACAGACAGACAGACAGACCTGCCTGCCTGCTTGGTTTTAAGGACTGCCATAGTGCTAGGGCACCGACAGTCAATTATTATGTGTTTGTGCATTCTGCTTGAAAAGGCCGTCCCCGAAATGACCTATACTGTGTTGGGTGGGATGTTAAACCCTACTCACTCACTAACCCCCTAATGTTAGACCCGTTGATCACAGAGTGCTATCCGCTCAGTGATCATTTAGATTCTATTGCACGATCTTGATCCTCCCTCTAAGATTGACCTAGAGATGATCATTTGATGTCTTTCGCAACACTACTAGACTGTGTTAGTGGAAATATCTGAAATAGCAGATGTGAATCTGTGGTTAACTCATTTGAAGCTAATAACTGGCTTAAATTAGTTGTGCATTTAATTTTTATTGTAGAATGCTGCAATTTTCGCTCCAACAATTTTTTTTTCTGGTGGTAAAAAAGTTCTATGACATTTTCATTCCTCAAAAGACAGCTTCAATGTTTTTTACTTCCTGAGAAAAATTTTTTATTGAACTTTTGCTATTGGCTTGTACAGAGTGGTGCAAAAATGTAGTCCTTTAATGAAAGTTTGATATTAAAGTTTTGAAAAATGCTGTACTGTGCGATGTTTGTTTGTGATATTCGTGTTAATGAAGTTGGCATACATTTATTAAGCTGCCGGTGTTTGTGATATTGAACAGTTCGGCCGGCACCAGCACGTTTTCCAGCTGTAAAACGTCCGTTGCTGGCCGCTGAGTACTCGGGTGCGAAGAGAATGCGGATGGCATCACCGATGACATCACCTGTGATGCCTGCCGATGTACCAGCCTCTTCGGCTGATGAAAACCAGCAGCAGAATCCAGTAGCAGTGCTTAATCAATATTCACCGGGGTTAACCTATCGACTTGTTGGGGAATGTGGTCAACCACATTTAAAGAGTTTTACTATGGAGGTGACCATTGATGGGCAGGTAGGTCTAATCATTAGGTGTTTCGTGAAAATGTCGTTACTCTATTGCACGTGTAATTTTGGCTTTTTAAAAATTTTGCAACTGATTTCCTGTGCGGAATATTGTATTATTGAATATTTAGCACAAGATATCAGATTTACTGAACTGTAAACTGGACATCATTTTTATGCCTCCACCAACGTAGTGGCCATATGTAATTGTAATATGTTTCTAGAGTGTTCGTGAATCTGTCTGTATATACATGTACATGAGTTTTGAACAAACATTGCTAGCAAGATATCTTGGGTATTTGTTGACGGAATTTGACCAAACATTCACCTTTAACTGCCACTAGGTAGGGGTGATAATGTGGGTACAACTTTTGGGGGCATTGCCATCTTAAAATTTGGGAAGGCAAAAAACAGCCAAAATTTGTTGTGATTTAGGGCAACTTTTGACTTTGAGCCCAGATATCTCTGGAACAGATGGAGATATTGACAAGTGGTAAATGGCATTATATACTACGATCTCTGCTGCGTTGAACCAAAAAAATGGTGAACTTTGCCACTTTGGTCCACTAACATCAATGGTTAGTTGGCTAATGTTTACCCACCCTAATTCGACACTGCATGTTCAGTGTATGCTTATGTATTTGAGCTCAGGCCAAGTGACTTTTTATGAGGGAAATTGCAAGAGCCTAAACTTTTACCACTAACAGACTTTGGGGTAAAGGTAAACACATCACATTTTGGTGTCAAAAGATAAAGGGTCAAGGTCATAATGGGGTCAAATATGTTCCAAAATGTACTTTTTGGCCTTGTAGTTGTCACGTGTTGGCAGAGGCATAATGGTCAGCGGAGTCGTAATGACTGTCTAGTTATCATGATAGTTTTCACATACATGGTGGCAATTAGTGAAATTCACCAGACAAACTATGGAAGCCATCTCTGGGACCCCAGCTCCTAAGCTGAGATTGATTATGGGATTTTTACCCCAACATTCCCGACAGACCCCTGGCCGGTTTACAAGTGGATGCATGGCTGTTGGCCTAGCAGCTGGGCTGGCAGATAGACTTCTTTGAACTGTTAGCTGCAACGGCAGTTGACAGTTTTGCAGCTGACATCCCTGCTCTCTGTTAGTTGCTGCAGTGCATTAGCAGCTTGTGTCACAATTAGACCACCTGATGCAAACAAAACAGACTTCCACAATTCTGTAATACAGTATCAGAATAACAATGGCCTTGTGAAAATGATTTTAAGTTTTAGTGGAGTGATGAAAACATTCTTATACACAGTATGGTGTAACATACGTTACACACTTGCAGAAAATGATTACAGGTGTTGTTCTGCCCTAGAGATAAAGTTTCTTACCCTCAGAACTCTGGGATAAAATTTGTGGATAACAACTTAAGGAAGAGTAACATATTTCCATGCTATATCAGCAGAGAATGCTTGATGAGCGGTTGAATTGGGTGTTATGTGCACTCGATAGTGCACATAACATCACTGCAGCTGGTTAGGAAGACGCAAGTCAAGATTGCCTAATTTAATCGAGTCGGCAACAAATTACCAATTTAGTCCAGGTTAATAGCAGGAGGTAAAAGTATATTTATTTTCATTGAACCCATTGATAAGGCAAGCATGGCAGCAGTTGGACTGTGCCCAGCCTTGTATTAGCTTAACTAGTGTGTGAACGTGTATAGAGTGTACAGCATGACAGTGTAGGCTTGTAAAGTTGTATCAGTATGAAACTGTGTTTGTTGTTTGTTGCCAACTTGTGACTGATGAGTCAGTCTCACTGCTGGTGACAGCTTAATAATTTTTGTCCACTTTTCTAGCAGTCTGTCTAAGTCAATAATGTTGGTCGAGTCAGTGAAGTTACTTGCCAAAGGTCTAATTAGCACAGGTTGGATGGGTAACCAGTAACCCAGGCCAACTCAGCCTGATCATCTCTCTGTACCATCCATGCATAGGTGCAGTGAGTATTGGCAAAAGCTGGAGTGTAAACGGGCACTAGCCCTGTATCTGTGGTCTGGCTGTGTCTAGTGTCTGGCTTTTGGCTAAGAGATCAGCCCGACCCTATGGGCTTGAATCCACTTAATGGACTTTTCTTTACATTACGTTGTTGGAGTCAGTAATCTATGGTTTTGTGAAAAAATTGGCTGGTAATGGCGAAAAATGCTGGGCTTAATTATGGACTAAGTTCAGGATTACTAGTTGTGGGCTTAGTTACTGGTATCAGTACAGATACATCTGCAACTACATCTACATTCTAATGTAGATGTAGTTGTACTGATATACGCATGATAGCTGTAACATCTGATGGTTAGAGATAATTGTATTCAGGCATTCTGTGGAACGGCAGCGAGCAAGGCATCTGCCCGATTCCATGCTGCACAGGCAGCTCTGAATGCTGTGGGAGATAAAGTTCGTGCAGAGTTGGAGCGTAAAAAAGCGGGCAAACAACAGAAGCAAGAAGAGAAGAAAGCCGAGTATAGACGCCTGAAGCAGAAACAGGAAGGTGAAACGCAGGAAGGGGGCGGTGATGGTGACACAGCTGATGGCAGCACAAGTGGAAATACAGAACAGAAACTCCAAGTCAGCACTGCACCTGATGAGGGCAGTGGGGAGGACAAGGAAAGCACCAAGAATGACAGCGAGGAAACATCATCAAAAGTGAAGGCTCAAGGTGCACTTCAGGTGCTCAGAGACATCAGACCAGGAACCGCATGTGTCGAAAAGAAGATGCCATATATGCCAGTCGGACACTATGCAGCACAGGTTTGGCTTGATGGGTACGAATTCGTAGGCCATGGCGATTCACTGTCGAAGGCAAAATCCGTTGCAGCGGCATCAGCTCTTATGGCTCTCTTCAACTTAACATTCAGCTACTCTCCACGTAAGAATACAGCAGTATGTTATTTATTGATTAATAGTAACTGCAAACAGTTTCATGTCGATACTGAAGACTTTTTGTTTGGGCATAAGAACTAATTTGTATATTATCATAATATGTGCCTCCTTGAATTTTCTTATTTGCTATAAGTTTGCTTGAAGACTAGCGTATAAGAGTATAACCCTCAGCTCTCAACACAAACTGTCGTGCTGCCTATTGTCTATATTGCAAAAATAACCTTCCTATATTGTTTGAAATGTTTAATTGTACTGTTATGTTACTGGCGTATTCAGTGTTAGGGGGGAATGTGGGTGGGGGAGCCTGGAATAGATCGACTGAGCCATGGAATGGGGAGCAGGGTGCGGGGAGTTAGTATATTAAGTTTGGTGCATATTTCGTCACACTTTTGTGTATTTTATGCCTCCGCCAACGTAGTGGCCGGAGGCATTATGTTTCCAGTGTTTGTGCGTCCATGCGTGCATCCTGAACAAACATTGTTAGCATGATATCTTGGGTATTTGTCAATGAAATTTGACCAAACTTGCACCACTAACAGACTTTGGGCAAGGATGAATGCATCAAATTTTGTGGTTTAAAGGTCAAGGGTCAAGGTCACAGTGGAGTCAAATTTGCCCCAAAATGCACTTTACGGTTTTGTTACATGTTGGCAGAGGCATAATAGTCGACGGAGTCATAGTGACTGTCTAGTTGGACCGGAGAAGTAGCATATGAGACAAATGAACACTAGTTGGGGGTTGACATTGCCCCTCTTGCCTACGGATCTGCCACTATAGCTGTTTAGGTTGAAGGTCCAGCAGATTTCTGTTAACTGCTCACAGAGAACTGCATGCTGACCACTCTCAAGTGCTGTGAAATTTCCGGCTATTTTCTTGTCACTTTTCTGCACTTCCTGGAAGTATAAACAATTCCTTATTTATGTTTCTTAGCAAAAATTTTCTGAGCGAGAATTTGAGTGCATTTGATGATATGTTGGGTGGCTGTACTGTGGGACTATCAACAGCATGCAGAATCGACAAAAGCACTGCATAGAATTCGCGAGTGCACATGCTTATGCAGACCATGTTTCATGTATTTGTACTGCTATTGTTGTTGCACCTGTTTAGTTGTACCAGTTTCGTACGTTTGAATGGTGTCGGTTGTAGGTGGGTTTCCTATGTATGTCGGTGGTCCTGAAACGTACATGCATCTGCGTCGGAATGACTTGACAAAGGCAGCAGGCGATGGGAAAAATGCAATTATGGTTCTGAACGAACTGTACTATGAGAGTGCCGTGTATAATGACATTGAGACAATCATTGATGATACTGATGTTTTGAATGTTGTCAGTGTTACGGTTGATGGTGTAACGACGTATGGTCGTGGCATAACAAAAAAGGCCGCCAAGTTGGCTGCTGCCCAGTTTGCACTGGATCAACTGCGCAACTCTGGCATACTGCAGCAGCGAATTGCTGAAAAGGAATCGGCCAAAAAAACTTCCCTGGCAACTTCTGACAAACCGGTGCCATATCGCAACATGGTGTGTCCGGTGATCGCAGAGAATGCTGTAGCAAAGCTGAACCATGTGCACCCTGGTCTTAACTATCACGTAATCCACCAGAATATGACGCCTGGGAATACATCATTCACAGTCTCTGTTAATGTGCAAGGCCAGGATTTCACTGGCACTGCTAAGTCAAAGAAGAATGCACGTCTTGAAGCAGCTGAGCAGGTACTGCGTGCTCTCAACATGTGGACCAAGGAGGATGACGCTGCTAAAAAGCAGGCAAAGGCATTGGCCTCTGGAAAGATGATGGGATACCCAGTTAATGCTGGCACTCTTCGTACTATGCGTGGTAGGCCAGTTGCCCATGCTGGAAGGGCGTTTCATGGACAGGCAATGCAGGCACGAGGAGCATTCTCACAAGCTCATCAGTCTCCAGGATTTGGTCCACCTGGTAGTGCCAGAGGAGTACTAAGTTTCCATCCCAGAGGCTCTGGTATGTTGAGAAGAGGCACCAGAGGTGGTGGTGTACGTGGCCGTGGGGCACGGGGTGCTGCTGGTGATTTTGCAGGATTAGTTTCACGGGATAAGAATGCCATCCAGATTTTGAATGAAGTCTATTATGCAGCAGCTGTGTATGAGTATGGTGGTCCAATGCAAGTTGCTGAAGGCTCGCCCTTTGAGGAGCAGTGTGCTGTTACAGTCGACGGTATGACTGTGTATGGGTATGGGCCTAAAAAGAAGGATGCTAAACTGAATGCTGCAAACACAGCTGTGCAGCAGCTTGAGGCTGCCGGTATATTGCAGCAGCGTCTGGCAGACAAAGCTGCTTTTATGTCGGTGAAGCATGCTGTAGATGCTGAGAAGAGGAGCTACTATGCTTCCCAGACGAGAGGAGAAGTTCAGGCAGAAGGATCTGCTGGGATGCAGCGTGGTGGTGGTCGGGGGCGTCCAGTTCGTGGAAGAGGAGAAACTGCACCTCGAAGGCCGGGATCTGGAATCAGAACCAGGCGTGTATTGCTTAACGCCCCAGTTCATTATCCACAGGCAGCAAGCACTGATGTCAGCACTGATTTCACCACGTTCGATGATTCTTCCTTAGTAAGTTTTGAGAACACTGCACTCAACAGAGGAATAGCAGCTGCTGGCAGGCGTTTCGGAGCCCCTCAGAGGGCTAATCGTTGTCGCCGGGCAGGCCGACAGTTTTAGTTTCGGTAATTTGTTTAATTCATTTTTCATGTCATGACACATCGCGCGCAAACAGTTATGTACTTTGACAGTTCACCAAGTTAGGTCTGATGTACTTTGGCAATTCAGTCTGGCTATCCATCTGTCATGTTGACATGTGATGTTGGAATGCTTAACATACTGAACGTACTTCTGCCGCCTTGTAGCTTGACCGTTATAGTTTTAGTTTTACCACATCGTGTGATGTTGACTGCAGTAATTTTTTCCGATGGACTACGGTATTAATGCAGATGGTTTTGGACAGCTTTTAGTCATTTTAGCCTGGCAGCGTATTTTCATTGATGACAGTGTCGCAAAATGCAACATATCTACAGGGTGGTGCATAAAAAAGAGAAAGAGGAACATACACTATGAATGACTGAGAATATAGGCGCTGTTAAGCTGCATCACAGTTCGGCATCCACATTCGCCTAGAGAAGTTTCACTTGCAACGTGCTTTTCTTGTTGGCCAGTGCAGTGCACAGCGGAACTCGATTTGCAGCTTGAACATTTTGTTAAATATTACGCTTTTTGCATCAACCTGTATATCGCCTTCAGTAACGTCTAAAAAGCAGTTTTGCACTATCACAACATTTTTTTTGGCTTACCATGACAGTAGTAAACAAAAACTTGTCATTATACACTTTTTGTGACATACTTGCACAATGTGTATACTAGAAGTTGTGCTATTTTGTGGCCCTTTGTGTGAAATGACATAACTGATGCAACGGTAGCATCCTTCATGAATTTGCCATGTTTGCAGCTGAGTTTATGAAACTATGCATTTGTTGAAGAAAACTGGCTTGTTGCACATGTAAATACTAAATGTTGTGTCATAATGGCTAGAGACTGCTCGTATTGATCTGAGCAGACTACTGTTACTGTCATGCCTGTGACTGAACAGTGTAAATAGTATTGTATGCAGCAGTTCATACAGTAACATTGTTTGAACAGTGTTATCAAAATTTACAAAATAGTGGTTCTGTGTTTATACACGATGACTGAAGGCCTACTACAGTTTCTTGCTATGTTGAGTTCTGAATAACACTGCTTTTTCACAGAGGCACAGAGTTGCACGTGTTTACAAGGGTCATTCCAAAAGTTTCCGGCCTCGACATATTAGACGATAATATTTTCCACGATCTATACATCAGTGAAACATTAATACTTTAGTGACTCATAAAAGTCTGTTGCAGGCATGATGTCATTGTAATTTATGGCGTCATAAAGCACTAAACCGAAATGATTTGGAGCGCTAATGCAAACAGCATAAAGTCAGGCTCGCTGTCGTATGCCAATTTTTCAGTCTGTAGCTGGATTTGTAAAAGTGGGGCCCCATGGAATCTAATTTTGTGAAAATCCTGACAAATACACATATGACTTCCTCATTTGTGTATGCATACACGATAGCTTAAATTTGTGCTGGCTGCAAATAAAAGCATTTCATGCAAAAATGAGGGGCTGTCAAAGATTTTTAAGTGTCAGTATATTACACAAAAACTTTTTATTGTCTATACATCAGTAAAACGTACCTTCCTTGCATATTCGTGTGAGCAGCTTGACGAAGTGATGGCATAGTAATTTATGTCAGAGCATTAAGCTGAAACGATTTGAAGCACTAACGCAAGCAGCATTTGGATCATGCTGGTAGGTGCATGAAACTTTTTCAGTCTGTAGCTGGATTTACCAACCTGGGGCTCCGTGGCATCTGATTTTATGAAAGCCCTGAGTTTCTTACTTGCATCTGTGATTATACTGTAACCTGTGGTGGAAGCAAATAACAGCATTTCAGACAATTACAATGTAATTAATAAAAGAAATAAATCTACTATCTCAGACTTAAACTTTTCAAAAACAATTAACAAATTAAAAAATTAATTCACAGTATCAACAGATTTTATTGAAAATATTACTGTTAAATATATCAGTTGTGTTAATGGAAGGACAATCAAGATTTGTGGCTAGTTACATGGGCCCCTGATAGGCAAGGGGCTGGGAGCAATCCTCACACCGTAGTCCCCTAATTTCAGCACTGCATTTTAGTCCAAAGTCTACACCATCTGGCTGTTCACGACTATGACTTAGTACACTAAGACCACTATGCGTACAATAATGACCTGACCCCCAGTGACTATTATCTATTTGGAAATCTGAAATTCGATCATGGTGGTGTCTGCTATCCACGATGATGAATGACTAAAGCTTCTTTCGTTGATGCTAAAAATTGTTTCCATTTAATGACGTCATAAATTACAATGACGTCCTATCTGCAGCAGACTCATATGAGTCAGTAAACGATGTTTCACTGATGTATAGATTGTGGAAAATATTGTTGTCTAATATGTCGAGGCCGGAAACTTTTGGGATGACCCTCATGACTGTTGAATATTGTAAAAGTATAAAGAACAACAATCACAACTCACAGTATATAATATACAGTTTCAATGTGCAAATTATTCCAGTGATATTTGACTTAAGTTTAGCCCACTTCACTTTTGATTTAGTGAGTCTGTTTTTGAAAAGTTTAAGTCTGAGATAGTAGATTTATTTCTTTTAAAAAACAGCTTTTCGAGTGTTCTTTGTCTGTGGTTTACTTACCAACAGCTGGCAGATGCAACAGAATGGGTAAGTCAATGAACAGTAGTCAAAAGTTAATCATCATTCATGATGTATTGGCTGACATTGTTACCGTGTCAAAATTGTATAAGAAATCTTGAGACGCCTGTTTGCACGTTGTCTTGGTCTATATCCACCCGCTTTTCTGAAGCTGAAAATTGCAAAAAATCACTAAAAACTCCAATTTTGGGGTTCAAGGTCAACGGTGTTGCTACCACTCAAAAGCTCGTCATTAGTGCTTGTTATGATGAGCAACATTAGTCTGTACCTATCTGCAACCGTTTTCATGCTAGACGAGCCAATAGCAGAAAAATTACCACTTTTAGGGGACACTCTTTGACACACTCGTGTGCAGGCCTCGTTGAACGTAGGGGGTCGGGACTGCTGAAATCTACACTCAATGCTGAAAATTCCATACACAGGTTGGTCTTGGTTTATCTCCAGCCATTTTGGCGCATCTGACTTTTGATATTTGTGTTGCAGCCCAAAATTGTGAAAAATTCACTAAAACCAGCTATTTTGGGGGTCATTGATGTTGACACACCTAAAAAGCTCGTCGCCAACGCTATGCTAGCTTTAGCACGTAAAAATGTACAAAATTCACTTGTATGAAAACTGACTGATTATAATCTCTCCATATTCAAAATCATTATGTAATTCACTTTTATTAATTAATGTTG
>Ga0209671_1008042_pt1 | contig 11014 bp, 6 predicted proteins | sample WorMetHERISLAND2_2_FD_187401 | JGI IMG/M metagenome (GOLD analysis project Ga0209671, IMG submission 187401) | Marine gutless worms symbiont microbial communities from Max Planck institute for Marine Microbiology, Germany - Olavius geniculatus... | ecosystem: Host-associated > Annelida >...
GACCAGGGGCTCTGCTTCTGGACCCCGCTGGGGGCTCCGCCCCCAGACCCCTGTTATAGGCTCGCACTCCGCACGCTCGCCATGGCCCCCCTTTTCCAAATCCTAAATACGCCACTGATCAAAAGCATTCAACCACTGAATTAGTGAACACGGTGGCGCTCTATCCTTATACCTGATAAGTGCAGCTTGCCCCAGTGAAAAATATGGGGGGATTTGCTAAAAGTGTAGATGAAAACTTCCCTTTTTCCACTGAACAATCTACACCCTTAACCAACCCCATATTTTTCATTTTCTCCTAGTTCCCCTATTGTTCTAATCTACACCATTAACAAAACTTTTTCTCTGAAAAAGAAAGAAACCCAAAGGGAGGAGGAAGTACTTGAGTCCGAAATTGGGGTTAATTTAAACCTGAAAGTGGAGGGAAATTGCGCCTGATTTTGATTCCAGATTTGGGGGGGACAGAGAAGCCACTAATGGCGTTGACTTACTTCAGATCGAAGCAGGAAATGCCAATCATCGGTGAGTCGGTTAGCGACGCTCTTGATTTTGATGACGCTCGACTGGGCGCTGCAGTTATATACAGCGATCATCGCCCCACGCCCCGTGACTCGGAACTCCAACAGACGCTCGCCAACTGATGTGGCTCCTCCTCCCGACCCCAACTCTACAGTGGCGCCACCCTTAGCTGCGGCGGACCGCTCTTTTACCACCGAAGTCAGCGACAAATGTGTCGAGCTGAACACGAAAATATCATGTCACAATAATGTATTTATAAAAAGCTTTAAAAAAGTTTTTGATGGTTAATTTTTGGCCGACTGCTAGGGTCGGGTCTTTGGTACGATGTGTCGTCCGTCGTTTTCTGTGTGTAATGCATGTATTGTAGCTAAACGGTAGGTCGTAGGGGTCGGCGATAGTAAGACACAGAGACGACGCGTTCCTATATGTTGTCAATATCAATAACAAACATGTCTGCAGTGGTTTTGCCGCAATTTTGGATGCAAAGTTTCTGCCTGCAGCCATCACTCACGTGCGTCGTATCACTGTATCGTATCCTAGCGTTCATTGGTGCGTTCGATAAAACAGCGTCACTATGGCGCGTATGTGACTGCAGTCACTCTGAGAAATCGCCACTTTCTTTCCACGACCGGAAGTCGGACGCTGCTGGCCTTCGAACATAAACGGTACGGTCGGCCCACCCTACCGAAAGCTGGGCATCTTGTTTTTTTCTCAAATAGTGTCAGAGTGTGGCGCCAAGTATGTTCCCTGTTCGCACGGACGTGTAATGAATCAATCAAGTTCAAACTCGAGCAGTTTTCGTCTTGGAGTAATTTACAGCAGTTTTATGCTTAACTGTTTATATACTTACTAGCTGAACTGTATCATTTTAGCTGTTCGCGGCTGCATTACAACCTCTCTATCTATCTATCTGTCAGCCAAACGACTTATTATTTCTTGTACGAATAGCAAAAAAAGTAAAATGTCAGTTATAATAAATTCATCAAATTACAACCTTTTATTATTGTTTTCGTTGACGTTTCGGCAACCGCTGCTGCCTTCGTTCGAACGACTGTCCACCAGGTGTAGCTGTGGCGGACAGTAAGTAGTCATAGATGTGTGGAAGTTGGTAGGAGCCCTCGTCTTGGTTCATCGACTTGTCTGGTTCTTTTCTAATGTTTATCGCTTCTCTGATCCACCGGTCCATTCTGTTGCTTTCAACAAGTCGGCAGTCACAGACCACGTCATCTTTCTCAACCACGTCACAGACTGGGACCACGCCAAGGTGATCGACAGAGAAAGCAAAAGAATAGACCGATGGATCAGGGAAGTGATACACATTAGAAAAGAACAAGACAAGTTGATGAACCAAGACGAGGGCTCCTACCAACTTCCACACATCTATGACTACCTACTGTCCGCCGCAGCTACACCTGGTGGACAGTCGTTCGAACGAAGGCAGCAGCGGTTGCCGAAACGGGCAACAATAACAATGAATACAAAGGTTGTAATTTGATGAATTTATTGTAACTTATTAAGTTACGTTTCAACCTATGAGTCTATTCAAAAACTATGAAAACTAATCAGTAAATTCGTCGAAATTAAACATCGGTAACAATAACGGATATCTTTAATACAGTAATACTTAATCTACGAAACCTCGGTGCATCGATATCTTTGCAACGATTGGCGATCATTGGTTGTGAATGGCTGGTTACAAATCACGTAGGCCCAAAAGTTGTTGCTTCATGCTTTTGGGTCTCAAAAATTACCACCAGTGACAGACGGCTTAGCGGTTTAAACAGCTAAGCCAGCCGTTACGGCTTCAGACCAGCTGCTAAGGCCTTAGCAAACTGTTCCGGGAACTATTTTGCAAGTCAGCGTAATGGAATTTGGGCTTTACTCCGCTTCTGACACTGATATTCACTAGAGGAAAGCCGATGAGTCTCATAGGAGGCGGGCCTTAGTCCACACCTGCTGTGAATGTCGAGGGCTACAATATCGCCAAGCTCGTCGGAAGGCGCTCTGCAGCCGATGAAGAGCGTGCTCTCGTACTGTACGATAGCAGAGCGTTGGATGGGCGCTGATGGCAACACGAAGCTCGAGCACTGACCGTTCGAGTAGGAAGGAAATATCAACAGCGTGCTGTCAACACCAGTGGACATCAGATCCGCCTCGCTGCTTTCCGATGTGTCTAGCAATCATACAGGGTGGCGCATAAAAACGCAACAAAAACGCTTTACGTAGATCGAGCAATCAGGACAGGCCAACTCAGCCTCCTACCCTCCATGGGACGGCAAATGAGTAGTAGCTTACGAGCTACAGAGTGATGGCCTAGTGTGGCTGACTGGACTGTGGTATGTCTGCTAGCTGCAAACCGCGGGTCATATTGTTCGTTAACGCGGGCAATCGATGGCCGCATAGTGCGCTGCGGTATCATTAGCTCCTGACTGGCAGGAGCTGCCACTTCTGAAATTGTCAAAGCGCTTCTGGTCACGATTTCTTCTCATGTAAGAAGCGCTATAGCAAGTTCTGGACTTTATCATCATCATCATCATCGACAACCGTGGGCTCAATGCCCGTTGGTGTCTGACGCCATTCTTACTATCGCTGCCCACCGCTGCCTATCTCGCATACCTTTACCTTTACCTTTGTAAGCGATTAAGGCTAAGGTATGGTGGGATGGATGTTGAATAAGCAAATTGTCCACATAATGTGTCGGTGAAATAATACTGAAAATTGGCTAATATTTGGCAAATATATAAATAATGAGAAAGTGAAAAGTGTGGCTTGGCAGCTTGCCGGACTAGTGATCGCGAGGTCGCTGGTTCGACTCTCAACCGGTGCACTGCAGGTAACAACCTTGGGCAAGCTGTACACATGCATGTGCCTCTGTCACCAAGCAATATAATTTGGTACCGGTGGCCAAAGGGCGGTGACGCTCTGCCGCTAGGAAAATAAAGGTAAGTCTGGCATCACACTGCATGGTCATGCGTAGCGGTAACGCGTTGTGTCCGATCAACGAAGTTACTCTACGCTGGGCCGGGTTAGTACTTGGATGGGCGACTGCCTCCAGGCAGGTAAACCATCTCAGTATGTAACCAGTCGCCTAGGTCAACTCAGCCCTCCGGCATAGGTAAATCGAGTACCGGCCTGTCTGGCTGGGGTTGCTGGGGAGCGCGTTCACCTGTGTCGGGCGGCAGGTAACACTGTGTGATTCCATACGGCAGGTGACGCTCCGTAGCTCTGAAACGGACTTCCATTAAGTGCTATATAACACAGCCTTTTATCCACCTACGGGCTCAGCGGCCAACGTCTGGGAGATGAGCACCCCGCCTAAGCCCTTTAAGCCTTTACTTTCTCAAGTTCTCACGCTGTACGTACGTTCAGCGTTGCCGGCAGACGACGCGTAGACGACGACCATCATGTCAAATCTATCAGCTACGAATTTTGCCTGTATGCAGCTGACGCCGCCGATTATAGGACCACCGACCAGCTTAGCACTGGCAGGTGCGCGCTGACTGGCGCCATCTAGTGCCACTAGCTGTGTGAACGTCTCATAAACGTCATTGTTGTCGTTGTTGTCGTTGTGGGACGATGCAGGGACACGGTACGTGTAGCGCGCTAGCAACATTGACTGCTCCGCACTGTAGGCCAGCGGCGACACCGAACGACTGGTCGCTAGCGCAACACAACATCACTTATATTAACTAGCAAAGTTGTTCAATGCCATTCGCCAAATGGCGCCATCAAGCACTACACGCTGCGCTAAGCACTATACTGATGGCAGGCCCGCGACTCAAGCCCCCCCCGCGGGTGCCCGTGAGGCAAGGTGAGGGCACACGTACCTAAGGCCTTAAGACTCAATCGCCGCGGTCGGGATCCGTGACCGTGCTACATAGAAGGCGCTAGAAGAGTATGACAGATAGACAGACGGACAAACAGACAAACAAACTTTCCGCGCACTACAGTAAGATAGTAATAACAAACTAAAAAATAACTAGAAAAACGTTCTAAACATACTCATGTTTCATACAAAAATAGTTTCGTAAAAATATTCGTTAATTTGGGTATGTAGGCCTACGTGTCACTAACGTGTGTTTTTTTTCCTCAGTTACTTGAAAGATGAAACCAGGTTCGGGTACCCGGGTAATTGCAACCGGCTACCCGGTTCCTAAAACGGTTATAGGCCTAATACTGCTAGGCCTAGTCACTAATAGGGTGTTTACTCGATCCAGCAAACGTCCAGCAAACGTCCAGCAAATGTATTCAAAATACACGTGCTAATGCTGGACGTTTGCTGCTATATGTTATAATGGAGCTAGACGTTTGCTGGATCGTGTAAACACCCCATAACAGGTATTGCGGCTAATTATAGAATGGCTGCAGAAAATTGTTTTTAATATCGTTATTGCAGGCACATACGATCAGCAGAAATAGAAAACAGCAACATTAAACCAATCGAGAAAAATGCTGATGCATAAGCTACCAATGTCTGGTCCGTGTATGCCCATATCGGTCTCAAAATCGACGAGACTTTCTTCAATTAGCCACTTGGTCATGTTGGACGTGGCACAGGACGAATAAAAAGCAAACGTAAGATCAGTGTCGGCGACAACGTCGTGCAAAGATATCTAAAATACACGCAAAAACATCGCACAGACTGTTCTTTCAAGTTAATGTTCTAGTGATATGTAGCCGGAAGCAAATTTCGGTGACTGCATGATAAAATATTGGCTGTCCTGCAAGCTACTTGTTGCGAGAGTTAACTAATCCTTAAAGATTATTCAAATTCAAAACTAGATGGTCCTGACCACTTCGTCGATTATTATGCCTCCGCCAATATTTAACAAGAAGCTAAAACTCAAAATATATGCTGCGAAAAAGTGCAATTATGGGCATAATTGTGACCTTTTGACCCCAAATTTTAACCAGTTCGTCCTTGTCCCGATGTCCGTTAGTGGTGAAAGTTTGGTCAAATTCCGTCAACAAATTCCCAAGATATCTTGCTAACAATGTTTGTTCGGGACTCACGCACGCACGAAGACTCTGGAAACATAATGCCTCTGGTCACTACGTTTGCGGAGACATAAACATATTTGCAATTTCATAGAATATAATATAGCTTATATGACTTTTTATTGTCGTCGATTTGAACTGTGCATCGTTTCCCAATTATTGCTAACCTGTAATTGAGAAATCGTGCTTGCTTCCGTAGCCGAATGTACGATTATGGTGATCATGTTAAATTCCTCTATGTAAAAAAGCAAAATTACAACACCACAACTGCCAGAAATTGTCACTCAAACGGTAAAACAGCCAGGGCTGAAAAAATCTACGTACTTTTAAAGAAAAGTTTAGGTTTTACGTTTTTAGTTTTTTGCGGGCTTTTTTAGAAGTTTTATAGGTTTTTTAGGTTTAATGTCTAATGACCACCATACACAAAATTATGACCCAAGAAAAACATGTTATATACCCTCTTACATGTATGAGTGAAGAACATAATAACATAATTGACGTCATAACTAAAAAAATTACAATAAAAGCATAAATTAAAATATGATATATTGTAATAAATTTCACAACAAATAAAAAATCCTTAAAAACCTACAATTTTACTTTTGAGGTTTTTTAGGTTTTCGAAAAAGTCTAAAAACATACGTTTTTCGAACCATTTTTCCAGCCCTTAAAACAACAGTAATCTGAATAACCATTTGCAAGTGTCGCAGCAAAAATGCGAACGACTTGAACGAAGAAAATTTGCACCGTAAAAGCGCGTACAGAGCGACCTAACTGAACTAAAATGAACTGATAGGGTTTCTTTTTTGACGAACTGACCACTGGGTAAGCAAGTAATGCATTACCGTATGCATCATCTAACGGCGTCGGTGACTACGTGACTACGTGACTACGCTCACATACGCGTCAACCAATGTCAAAAAATAAACCGTGTCAGCTCACTTCAGTTCAGTTCGATTACCGTTACGTCGCTCTGTACACGCGCCTTAAGAAGGTAAAAGCAGCAGATATTCAATTATCAGCTTTCATGCGAAACAGAAGGCAAGTTATAGGGTGTTTACACAATGAAGCAAACATGAAGCAAATGTATTGAATATACACGTGCCCGACGTGTGCTCTGATACCCCGTTTACACGATCGAGCAAACATCGAGCAATCATCTAGCAAACGTCGAGCAATAGCATGTGTATTTTGAATACAATTGCCCAACGTTTGCTCGATGTTTGCTTGATCGTGTAAATGGGGTATAAGTTTGCTTCATCGTGTGAACACCCCATTAGGCACCAACTAACCTCGTCGGCGATGTGGTAAAACGGTTTCAGCGTATAATCGTTGACGTCCGTACGCCAGAGCTGCAGACCGGAACATTCGCCCCAGACCAACGCCTGTGTGATCGAATATTCGAAGATTTCGTCTACTTCTTCTAATACGTTTTCTTTTTCATCATTTTCTTTTTCTTGTTCGTCCAGTGGGTCTTCGATCAGCCATTCATTTTGTTCTTTCTCTGCATGGTTACAAAAACTCGGTTTTTAAAGCCCCGCCCAACCCGGTGGGTTTGTTTGGTTTTGGGCTTTTTGCAGGTTTTTAGAAAGTGAAACCGGTTTCATGAAAATAGCCAACTTGATAAGTTTGTAGACTTCTACGGGTTTCTACGCGCAACAGCAGCTACTGCTGTAGCGCGTCTTAGTATCACAATCTGTCCGTCCGTCCGTCTGTCAGTCAAAAACGGTGCAAGCTAAGATCAGCAAATCTTCATTGTCTAGCTGGAAGACTCTAGTTTCAGGATCTGCAAAGCTTTTCCAAAAATTCGAAAAAGATCACCCCAGCAAGGGCGCTAAATAAGAGAGGGGGGAGAAAAATTTGCGATTTTCAGCCAATAAGTCGCTGTATCTCAGAAACGGTGCGAGATAGGGCCTAGGTTACTATTAATCACTAATACGAAGTCCTACACTGGCTTTCGATTGGCACCAAAAGCAATGACCTTGGATGACCTTAAACGTCAAAATAAAGATTTTTATGGAACTTTTGGCGATTTTTGGCTGCGGCACACATTTCAAGAGCGATTAGCGCCGAAATCACTAGAGATAGACGAGACAGCCTGCATACGAAACTTTCAGCATTAAACGCAGTTTTCACTAGGTTAAATTTCGCCCTCCCCTGCGTTCAAGGAATTCTCCGTACGAGGGCGACAAACTTAGGTACCCCCTTAAAATACTCGCATTCGGCCACTCGAACGGCAGCAGCCAGACGAGACGGTGGCGCCATCTGGCGTATGTGAATGCATCGTACCCAATGTCAGTTGCTGGGATCGGTGAGCTCAGATTTTGTTTGCAGTGGGCCTTAGTTCAAACATGCACCCCTGCTGCGCGTTCCCCTTTGCGTTAGCTAGGCTTTTCTTGTTAGTTACGCTATTAGAGTGAGAACTTACTGCTGGGTAGGTACTCTCCACATCGAATAAATGTGAGTCACGGCCACGGCAGTTTTGTCCTATTACCAAATTCGCAAATTCGCAAGAGATTCAACTATTTCAAAAAAATTATCCGCAACAAAATACTTTATCATTAATACAAAACAAAACCAATAAGATTAAGTTTGGGGCGAGTTTTACCGGGTGAGTTTTAACGGTTTTTTTTCCGGTGGATTCACCACGAAAATACCCTGTGGGTTTTTCACAATATGGGGTCGTCCATAAATGACGTCACGCAGTTTAAAAAAAAATAAACCCCTTTTTCCCCCTTCGTCACATTTTGTCACACTTCTCTGGACCCCCCAAATCAAACATAACGTCACAAACGGCAACTCCGGGCCCAGCGGCAGCCTGTAGTGTGGTTTAGTTTCAGCATACCTAAATTATGATAAGAAAAAATATTTCTGTTATCAAAGCTGTCTGATGTCTACTGTTAACTGAATGCAGAAAATCGTGTGCTGAAATGATTCTAGGCCTACTCGTCGGCGAGTTGGCCACGTGAAGTTGGCAGCCACGTGCCTTCCCGCAGAAGTGAGCGTGTGACGTCACACTGCTTTTAACCGCTTCCCCCTACGTCACATGTCGTTACAATAATGTGAACACCTCCCTTCCCCCTCAAAGCGTGACGTCATTTATGAACGACCCCTGTCTGCCCGGGTGTCCGAACTAAACCCTGTTCCCCTGTGTTGTCCTGGTGCTGTTGTCGCAGAACTCGTTCGGTCTGGCGTAGCACGAGAGTGTTGACGGCCAGCACGTGTGTCGGTGCGTAGCCGGTGGTGCGCCTGCGTACGGCCGCAGCTGACGTAACACACGCGTAGAACGGTACGATTAGTCGCTCGCTGGATACCAGTATCATCTGGGCAGCCTCATTCACCATTCGACCGATCATGGCACTGTTGGCAGCCGGAGCTCGAGAGAAACGCGACAGCAGCTCCACCTGCAGGCAGAAAATGTAATAAACGTTTATAGGTCGACCGTTAAAGGTCAAGTCACATCATTTTACGCAACTGTTATAAAGCGCTAATTGGCTTCGTCCAATGCTAATCTGTCAATATTTATTAATCTTCCTGTTGCTAGTACTATCTTTATATGGTAAGAAATAGGCCTAAACTTTACACTGGACAACTGTCACGGAACTGTGACGTCACTTGCGGTATTAACGTCAACGTAGCGTTCGAGAGAATTTGACGCTAGCAGCGTCAATGTCGTGCAGTACTGGGCGAAGAGACTTCACTTGCATTTCGAGATGTCGCTGTCATACCGGAAGTAGACCGACCGCATGCTCTTTCCGTTGCACCAATCGCCGACAGATTCCGACTTCCGGTTCCGGAATGCAAACGAGTTGCCCTCGCTGAGTGCGCGCTGCATTGACGCTACGGCTAGTTTCACACGCTGCAGTACACGCTGTCAAGAAAGAGTTGTAGGTGACGTCATCATTCCGTTCGCACAACATTATTTTTATTAAAATTAATGTAAATTGATGTTGTTATTTCAACTGATCAGCGTACTATTCATTAGCATTACATTCTACATTTATTTATCAAATATCGTTTTTATGCAACTTAGCCTTTAAGCTTAGCTTAGTTTAACGGTCTGCCTGTCTGTCTGTCAGTCCGTCCGACCGCAAAACTGTAATAAATGTATTGTGGCTAAACGGTGAGAAATAGGGCATAGTTGCTAATGATCGCTAATAGAAAATCGCATAGGCCTATTGCGTTTCAGATGACATGAAAATCATCGACCTTAAATCACCTTGAAAGTCAGTACGCGCTATTGCGGCTAAACGGTACGTCGTATCTCAGAAACGGTGAGAGAAAAGACCAAGAGTTTTATTGAGTACTAATAGGAAGTCGCATAAGCCCTTTCACTTGACACGCAAATCATCTGCCAGCCTTCCGACACAAACGTAAGGTCGGCCCTCCCTAGCGACGGCTGAGCTTCCTGTTTAACGTTTCTTGGCCGACCGTACTAACGGGCGAGCCTATGTCACAGGCTTGTGTCTGGTGTCTGTAAAGCATTATCGTGGCTAAACGGCACGTCTTACCGCGGAAAAATGTCTGAACAAGTAAATAATGTTGCCCGACGCTTAGCCTGTGGTACCGATTCGGATCCCCAACGACCCCCAATTTCTCCCAAACTGCAGCGCCAAATACTTGCACTGCGAATTGTGGCCAAACCGCTTCAGTTACCGCCACGGTTACTTACCATTGAGAGACAGCCTACAGGAACTGACCAACGCCCTATCCAACCGTACCATCGCCGACCCCCTAAAATAAAAAACCTATCCCTACCCAAAATTTGCATTAGGCGTAACTAAATCAGCGGAATGTTTACTATTAATCAGAGCAAAAAACTTCAACAGTTTACAAAGGACGATATGAGTCAAAACTCGAAAACAGCAAAAATGGTTTTGGGGCGATATTATCGCGTGTTGAATTCCAGACTGGTAGGTGCAAACAGCGCGCAATTATCTTTCATAGGGGCCGAGTTATAGTCATTTTTGTCCCAAAATTCGTTGCCATGGCAACAGGGGTTGTTAGGGGTACATTTAAATGACACAATTAGATTGCCCGACCCTGAAAATAGGGGGTAGCTGCAAACAGCGCGCAATTATCTCTTACGGAGACCGAGTTATACCGCTTTGAACTCTCCATTGGCTGTAATGCAAAATTTTGCAACTTTCGAATGGTTGCTATGGCAACAGGGGTCGTTAGGGGGTACAATTAAATGACACCATCGAATAGCCTGGGTCCGAAAATAAAGGGTTAGGTGCAAACAGCGCGCAATTATCTTTTACGGGGATTGAGTTATACCGCTTTGAATTCTCCACAGGCCGTAATGCAAATTTTTAAAAACTGTGGCATAAAAAGGGGTGAATTTTAAAAATTTTAATTGAAACCATATAAGGAATGTGTCCGGCGTCAGGACGCTTCGTTTGAGCCATTAGCAGCGTCGGTCGGTCCAACGGGCTGGTCTGTAGCCTTGCGCAAGAAAAAAGAAGAAAAAAATAGATGCCTAACGGCGAATTTCGCG
>Ga0209671_1008043_pt1 | contig 11014 bp, 11 predicted proteins | sample WorMetHERISLAND2_2_FD_187401 | JGI IMG/M metagenome (GOLD analysis project Ga0209671, IMG submission 187401) | Marine gutless worms symbiont microbial communities from Max Planck institute for Marine Microbiology, Germany - Olavius geniculatus... | ecosystem: Host-associated > Annelida >...
GAGCCAAGCTTGATTGCCGGGCCACGACCATCGAGTTGAGTAAACTGTGACTGTACTTGGAACCCGACCAGCTGATATTCAGGGGTATTACTTCTAGTTTTTTAAAGAAAGGAAAGGAAAAAAATGAATCGTGGAAGAAGAAGGAAAGACGATAAGAGAAAGAACTGGAGAGAGAAAGTAGGAAAAAGGAGCTGCAAGAAAAAATGGAAAAAGGTCATCTACCATATTGGCATTTATATTTTCCATTTTGAACTCTGTCAAATAGTATGGGTACAGTGACGTTATCAAAGACTTTGTGCTCGAGGACAAGGACAAGGACAAGGACTTGGAACCAAGGCCAAAAACATCCAAACGCCACTATTACAACGACACATTACCGTCAACTTGGGTGACCTTAGTAAGAATTTGCACATTTGGAACATCATTAGTAGCGTCATACTACTGAAATATAGTCCAACAATGCCAAAAAATATCAGATAAACAAAAAACTGACATCTTGTGACCCATACAACTCCAGACTCAGTAAGTTTAATTTTTGTGACAAACTTTTCATTATGTTGTCTTTATGTACAACTTCAAAGTTGTAGGCCTTAAGACCAAATTGGTCCAGTGATATCGTTGACAAAAATGTTGTGCTGGTTTCAACAGTTGTCGAAAATAATGGTCTCCTTAAATTACATAGAAAACAGGGTCAAGCACTGAACCCTGTGTGATGCCAAGAACATCAGACCAACGTGACAAGTGAGTGAGCTCCAATTACTAACATCACATGTTTCAGTATGACAATAGCTAATGTTCAACATTTTTTCAGTTTGTTGGTAATAAACTGATAATGAACAGAATTTATTAAAGTTCTCAGTATTATGCCCGAGGACTTTGTCTCAGGGACAAGGACTTGGGACCGAGGATGAGGACAAGGACACAGCTGGTGCCTGGAGAACGAGGACAAGTCCTCAAAAACACATCACTGGAAAGGTATAAGGCATAAATGTATCATTTCTAAGCAGGACATAAAATATACTACACAATTTCATATTAAAAATCGAAAAATGTCTGGACACAAACGAAATGCAGATATAGTAAATGAAAATGGTAATTGTGACAAAGAACTTACATTTATGAGAAAGTAATAAAAAAATTAAATTTCAAAAATTTGACTTCAAGAGGCAAAACTGAAAGCACTCAAATAAGAAGAAGCATGTGTCACATAGGAAAAGCAGATGTTGTCTCTAAAAACCACTAAAATGCAAAAAGGTTGGCCATTTGAAAAGCACAACGGCCACCGTCAATTGCAACATTGATACAAAACACCATAATCTGGAAATTTCACAAGGTTCAACATCAGCCACATACAAAAAGGACTATTTTTACCTCCAATTGTTTTCAGAGTCGAAACGTGCGCTTCAAACTTTGACCGTAGTTCAATTTCGACACCTAACATATTCTCAGTGCCATCGTCAACAAGTATGAAATGTGTATGGTTCGGATCGAGTGCTGTTGCTTTCTTCTCCAGATTCTCTTGTGGTTTGTAATGTGTCGGGCCACATCCCTTTACAAACAACACTCACTAACACTAGCAAATAAGTAAATACTGATGTGTCATTCACTCGTCAAGCAAATGTCACATAACTGAAATGTTACAGAAAACTGTTGCAGTCTTTTAGATGGTATCACTTAGGGAGAACCTCAGCAATGCGACAGTGATGTGGTCAGTGTTGTGCAGCCTGCCTGCACGTGTGACAAACAGTGATTGATGAAATAAGATGCCATTTGGCACGTACATTTGCACAGCACACATTATTAGACAGAGACCCCAGAAACTCGCAAAAAAACTGGGGCTAGAAATCTCCAGTGAAAAATGTGCACTGCAAACTGCAGCCAAACCGTTACAGACAGCACAATAATGACTACTGACAGCCTATAGAACTCTCTGTCTGTCTCTTTCTCCTTCAGGCTGGTTTAGATCCCTCGGGTGAGGGGTCAGCCATACGGGTTCTCCGTCTCCACTCGGCTCTATTCTCCACGTCCATCAGGTCGACCCGCAAGTCCTCCATGTTGTACTTCACGACGTCGATTCACCTTTTTCTCTGTCTCCCCCTACTCTGTTGTCCACATACGTCTGCCTCCAAGATTCTCCTGACACAATCCTCCTCTTCTCGGCGTTGTACATGCCCAAACCATCTCAGCCTGGCCTCCCATACTTTGTCCATGATGCACGCTACTCCGAGTATGCGATGGATATTGTCATTCCTTTTCGTCAGCCTACAGAACTCAGCAATGCAAACCAATGATAGCATGATAGCGCCAACTTTGCCAAGATAAAACGTGTTTGTAATGATGGTAATTTCTTTGGTTCTTGTTCACTAATTAACAGTGCACAATGCATGTCTGACAAAGTTACAAATGATATGCTGCTGCAGTGCTGCTCTATGCAACTTCCTATTAGTGATTAATAGTAACCTTGGCCGTTCTCTCACCATTTCCGAGATATGGGCAGTTTACCGTCCACTGATAAACACTCATTTTTTCTACCCATATAAAAATGTTTTCCTTGGAGTAAATTGCTAAAATTTTGCATGACAGATTTTCACATACATGGCTAATTATTTGTCCTATTCGACCTATTTGTTAGCCAAGGTACAGCCATTACAGACAGATGGACGACAACCACGCCAAAAGCTCAACCGTTACTTAAGTATGGTCGACTAACTAGTAATTTTTTTTGCAAAAAATTATCACTCAAATAGATGGAATGTTACCAATAAAGTTATGTTCATACACCCTTATATATCTGACTACACACAACACGTTACAACACTTGTTACAGTGACTTGATGTACAAACCTCATTCCTAACTAAAAGTTCACGATTGCTGATACAGCCCCAGGACGCAATACCAATAGTAGCAATTGGCTTACTGCTTCCATGTGCTATTATATGGTTTCGCACAGCCTCTCCAACATACTTCATTACTCCAGCATGTGTGCCACCAGTCACTATCCATGCACCTAACAGAACACAGCAATCAGCAATTTCATGCAATAAAGCAGCATTACAGTTCCACAACAACCAGGCAGGAAATGCAGAAATGACTAGTACTGTTATTGCTACTGCTGCAGCTGTTGCAGCCTGTCACAGTATGAGCATGTAATTTGTGTAAGACAAAGATGGAAAAAATATTTAGCAACAGCAATAATGAAGACAACAATAATGTTAATACCTTAGCATTCTGCACAAAATTTAGTCAATTTATGATTCAAAGAATGTTACTCTAATTCAGTTATGATACACCAAATATCATATATAACTCTGGTGCATACCATCATTTGATGTTGGTGATAAAATTTTAACAATCTACATTGCACATACTGTTTTTCTTTTGCTGTATAGCATATTATGTCAACATTAGAATAATACAAACAATTTACAGCCTTTGAAGCGTTACTTTTCGTAACACATTAACGCATTGTGTTATATTTTAACGCACGCCTTAACACGTTAATAATGCATCATTAATATTGCTGATATTGTAAATGGACTACATCAAGGAAGTGACTGAAATGACAACCGACGAATAACTGCTGACTGTGTCGCAGGACTGTGACAATAGTGATGGAACAGCAACAAAACAATTTCTAATCTTTTGAATATTATTCAATCGTCAAACAACTGTGGTTTAATGGAATATTGAAACTTCTGCTTCACAGAATTCAGTAAATTTACATATGTGCATTAATTTTCTAACATGCATTAACTTTTTAATGCACAATAATTTATTAATGCATTAAATAAATTAACCCATAATTTGACAGCTGTACAACGATCAGTTGACAACCTTTATATACACTTGCAAAAATAATATTTATAGACCATGAAATTTGCAAAAAATGGACATAATGATGAAAAACATGTCCAGCCACCTAAGCCCAAGTAACATATAATAATAGTTTTTTTTTCATTTCTGACACAAATGGATACCTGTGCTTTCAGCAGCTTTAATCAAGCCATGTCTAAAAACCTCCATCAGTCCTGGTTTCACAGCAAAATCTTTTGCACCGCCAGTAACAGAAATGAGCAGATTTGGCCGTTCCATGTTCCACTGATTCCGCATTATGTTCACAATTTTGTCAACTCCCATGTTAGACCTAACACAGATGTACTAAACACAAATCATTACCAGCATTTACAACATACTGCATTCATACAAACTAAAATATTGTGCAACTCTCTGAGTTTATAGTGTTTATTTCTGAATTATAACAAAGTAGCAAATGCAGACAAATTATTCACAAAAATAAGAAAATTATAGTACAGACTCCATTGTAGTTTTACCAGTTTTTCATCACTTCACTGAGTTCAATCTTTCTACCAGATGATAACATTATGGCAATTCTGTTTGCCTAGTAGTTAGTACCAATAAAATAGATTTGCTTCAAAGAGATCCTATACCAGGTGGGTCATAAGTGATAGACCTTTCAACTAGAACTACACAATATCTGGTAAACTACAGAACACGTGCACCAAATATTTATACTGTTTGAACAACTTTAGCTCTTGCTATTAATTATTCATTTTTAAATGTGCTAATGTTTAAAAAATCATTTTCACAATTTTCTTAAAACCTAGTGTTATTCAGTGACGGGGCTAACAAGTCAAGAGGCGAATGAGCCAGGGAGCAAAACGGCAAATGGCGAATAAACCACAATTCTATTAAACATACACGAACCTTACTGGCTTTTACTGTGGAAGAAGGGAACAGTATTTCCCCAAGTTTATATTCTGTGGACGTGGGAATGTTGCCATTCCGTACAACATTTCGTACATTATCACGTTCTTGTATTTCCATTACTGCAACTAAGGATTCACTGCAACAACAACAATTTTCCCATTCATAATAACTCAAGAACTCTGCTCAAACATAACCAAACTTCTAACTAAACCGGCAGTGGCACAGCCATTCATTATCCAGTTCAACGGCCACACCGCTAGCTAGTCGCCAACAAACCGTTGTTATGGTAACCATGACGGGCACGTGCCACCGTCAAGCATTAAGTAAGTAGTAGAATAACAAAATACCGGTAATTATCAATTTTGTATGTTGGCTTATTTTGAACAAGAAAACCGGAAGTTGATTTGGCATTGTTTACTTTTTGCCGTTCGACATTTATTGTGATCAGAACCGTTTAATGTTGTACATTATTAGTACTGTGTTATTGTCAGTATTGAAATTGACACGTTTTTTTCGTGAACAATTTGTTATTTGATTTTGAGCATTGAATTTCGTTATTTACTCTCTTGTTTCTGCGTCAGAATGGCCACGTATACTTGCATCACGTGTCGAGTTATGTTTGCTGATAAAGACGGCAGTGAAGGTCGTGCGGCTGAGCTGCAGAAAGCACATTACAAAACTGACTGGCACAGATACAACCTGAAACGCAAGGTTGCCGACTTGCCGCCAGTTACTGCGGAGAACTTTCAGCAGCGTGTCCTTGCACAGAAAGAACAGGTGATAAAAATGGGGTGTCACGAAGGCAATGTTGCACTTTAGCCTTCTAAATTCATAAGCTATATACAACCTATTTAGTAGGAATAAGGTTAGGGTATCACAGTTAGTGCTAGCAGTAACTTTTATACCCTAACCCCTTACTCTAACTTTAGGTCTATAGATCACTTTAATCTGAGTTGGCTAGAAGTTATGAGATTGTGATGTAGCTTATGAATTTACGAGGCTTAACTGCAAACTTGTGACAAAAGACCACACTGGTGCCAAATATGATCAAATCAGATTGCTAATCCTAACCCTGGCATTTGCCCGTAACTAAAATTGTCCATACTTGGTCATCTGATCGTATTTTGTACCGGTGATGACTTTCATGACACAGAATAAAGTGGTGAATTTTTGCCGGCCTAGCTAGTCATAGCCCAGTCTGTCACCAGAGCATAGCACGGTGCTATGTTCAGATCGCTAAACTTAGAATCTTGGACAAAAAATGATATCGTCAGATCGGCGATCTGAAAAGTGTCCAAAATTTGATATGTTCAGATCAGCAATCTGAACACTCCAAGGCGTGTTGCCATGACGTATGGCATGTGTCTGCAGCGGTACAGGTGCCTATCGGTGCTCATACCGCCGCAGACACATGCCGTCACGGCAGCTGGCTTACTGACGACCTCAATCCCTACAGCATAGGCCTATCACAGGTTACGTGCAGTCGGCCAAGTTTGCAGACTTGGATCAGTTGAGTCCAATACATAACTAATAATATGGGTGTCCATCTCTCATCACGAAACTCTATCAAATACACTAACCATAGCCCTAACCTTAATAAAATAATAATAACTAGAAATTTGCGGCAAAGCCCAATGTGAGTTTGCCTGGCACCCTAAGTCTGATTGGGGGAAAATTCAGAGGGGGGTGAAATTTCCTCGGCAGCAAAGTCACATGACTCAAACTCAAATGCATTGGCATATGCAGAACGCGCATTGTCGACTTAGGGTGTGTCAACATCCGTGCCTGCAACTTTTTTGTTAGTGGACTGAAGTTCACCAAATTTTTTTGTTAAATGCCGGAAAGATCGGTCTCGTAAATGCCATTTACAGCTTGTCAATATCTTCATCCATTCCAGAGATATTTGTGCTTAAAGTCGAATGTTTTACTGAATAACGCCAAGTTGTGGACGTTTTTTGCTCTCCAAAATTTTAAGGGGGCTGTGCCCCCAAACCTTGTATCCAATTTATCATCTCTAGATAGCGGCACGTCAGGTGCTAAAGTTTCATTTGGCTACTCTCTCTACATTCGAAGTTATAGGTGCCCATTTACTAAATTTTACCCCAATTTTTGACTCGCCATTGCAAAAAGTTGTAATGGGGACCCCTATCAATTTTTGTCCCAGATTGTCAGATCGCCGATCTGAAAGGTGTGTAAAAATTGATAAGTTTGGATCGCTGATTTGAACGTATAATTATCACAGAGCATATGAGTGTGAAAACAGCCTGTCATTCTGCTCTGTTTGAAATTACCATCCTTTTCCACAAATGCAGATTGTAAATACAGTGCACCTGCAGAACAACATGTTACCGTAAGCAGTAGCAGTAGTTTTGATAAGTATAAAAACGTTCAAACATACTTTGCTTAATCTTCATAAATAATGTAGGTATCTTTGCACTCTGCTCAACAAATACTAACAAGTCTGAAGATGTTGTGTGGTAAAGCTAAGTTTTGAGATTGTTCCTGTATTTTTAAGTGAGAAATTAAGCTGCCTTTGATTGCAAGTGTCAATTGCACAAGTATTACATAAACGGATAATACACTCAAGTACAAATACGCATCACTGTTTGCTGTTCGTGTTTTTTTCTTTTTCACTGTCACAGTTGCTGTACTTCATGATGTCAGGAAGCATTTTTGCATTTATACAGTTGTCATGCAGTCTGATTTATAATTAAAATATTGTACCTTCAAAGTTTGTTGCCAATGATGCCGTGCCTGGTACCAATTGTCATTCAGTGACTTCGTGTTTTGAATTATGGAAATTTCGTTACCACGTACTTTCGCTCCCGTGAACGAAAGTTCTATAGATGGAACTCCCAGGAACTTTCGTTCCCTGGAACTTTCACTCCCACAGTCAAAGTAATGTGGTTTCGCTCGGACCCAACACGAATTAGAATTATTTAATTGATATACTAATGGTATTAAGGTGTTATGGCTTGTTCGTATCTTTTTGCAGCTTCATTGTAGTAAAAGATAACAGGTTCTAGCAAATTTATTTATTAATTATTTTGAAATATATTAAGTTTTTAAAAATTTTTCTGAAGTTATATTTCTTTATACATTTTTCCTTAAATTATATTTTTCGTCAAGTTCTTACCATTATTGTAAACTCTTGTCTCTTCCCTAAACCCATTTTTAGTCTTTTGGAAACCTTCATAGGTTAGCTGTAGCACGTCTTCCCTAGCGACAGCTGGGCTTTCTTGTTTTGGACGTTGAGCATTTACACTGCATGCTGGCGTCCTTTGATTTCAGCTGCTTCTATTAAGCATTAAGTGTGTAGGTCTATAATGTAACTCTGAGTGAGGAGTGAAAGTTCCACCTCATTTTTGCTCAGGGGAGCGAAAGTTCCAGGGAACGAAAGTACCAGTTTACATGTATGGAACTTTCGCTCCTGGGAGCGAAAGTATGTGAGAATGAAAGTTCCAGTTACTAGTGTTTTATAAGATTTGGGTCATTTTTTATGTATTTTTTGTTATATTCACAATTGTTAAATTGCTTCTCAAACTGTTGAGCGTGTTAAAGACGTGGATTTTTTAGAGTCAAGTATATTATGAGAATGTCAAGTTGCATTGGAGATTGGCTTGCAACATTGCTATAATCACTTACAGGTGGCCGATGAGGTGGCAGACACTTCCTGTGCTTGTCAAACGTGTGGTAAGCACTTCAGTACTGCGAATGCTTATGATAACCATCTCAAGTCGAAGAAGCATCGTGAAACTGCAGCCAGACAAGACAAATACCCAATGTCAGATGTACCAGTACAGCAGGTGAATGCAAAGAATGATGGGAGAGTTAAAGATGCAGCTTATTCTGGAACATCTGGAGCAGTTGGACGTGTGACAAAGCATTTGCAGCAGGACACAGACATTGGTACAGTTTGTTGCCAGCTGAGTGTTATGTATCTCGCATATTATGTTGTAAGTTAACTGCTGTTATTGAAAAATGTGTGGATTTTTAACTGCTGCAACACTGCTACTGTATGAGTATGTTACAGTATGTTGTAATTAAAGCAGCATTTCATATGGTAAACCAAATACTTTACTGAATTGTGAAAAGCCATATATTTGTTAAGCATTTACTGTGTTATTTTAGAGTAGTGGATTTTCTGTAGTAAGTGAAAATCTTATTTTTGTTTGGAAAGCTGCAGATGCCCTGTATAACCTGTGGCTTCGGGAATCCATTCTCTCCGCTTATTCATCTGTCACACACATGTACCGTATTCTGTCAAAATGATGTGAGCTAGGGTCACGTGATATTTACTGTCAGATCGACCAAGGACTCTGCTCTTCAACTTGTAAAGGTCATTGTGAGAAAAGTGAAAATATGTTATCCGGCTTGTTGAAAGTGTGTGTAAATTTAACTACATGGTGCTGTAATTGTGCCAGTGCCTGCTACCATAGTCATATACAGTAATGTAAGTTCTCGCCATGCTAAAAATGGAGACATGTTTTATTTACACTGCTTTTAGTAATGCTGATAGATATGAGGCTGCAACCAAATGCATGAAGCTGTTTTCTTAACAGCAGCTGAGCTTGTTGTTTCAGTGGTTCAGGCTTGCCATAGTGAAGGGCCTTCAGAGCAAGTAACATGTTCATTTTTGTTCTAACAGAAACTTTCATTTTTGCTGAAAAGCAGCAATGTAGCATATAGTCGACAATATTATTGAGTCTAGTGACTAAGCTTAACCCTAAAACTGTGGTGGTCCTGAATAAATGGTTAGCTGTTGGCATTTTAGCGCAGTATGTGGCTGCAAGGTGTGACCGGATGTGTTGTCAGAGATGGAAGCGGAAGTTGACTCCGATGATGAGATGTGGTCGGGTGATGCGCTTGGCATTGAGGAGTGTTTGTTTTGCCCGCACGTGAGTGACAGCTTGGAGCAGAATGTTCAACACATGACTGTTGAACACAGCTTCTTCATTCCCGATGTTGAATACCTCGTCGACCTTGATGGCTTCATATCTCATCTGGGTTAGTGTTTTATAAGATGTGCTGAATGTGCCTTAGTAAACTCAGTGTTGTACAGGTTAATAAAATTTTACTCAGAACACTGTGTTATGATCAAAACTTGAATCTTGCAAAAATAGTTAGGCTTTCTTTTGCGTGCTGTGTACAGTTTACATTCAGAAATACTGGTACCGTTGTGCTGTTTGTTTTAATTTCAATGAATGTTTGTCTACATTCTGCAAGTAATAAATTTTGTTTTTTTTCAAGTCAGAGTGTGTCCTGGATCGTGTGAGCTGTGGAACATATGATGGTTGTAGTGCTGTCATGTCCTTCTAGTCGAATGACATTATTTCACGGAAGTTATTGTTTGATTTTATTTAGGACAAAAAGTAGGTGAGCTGCACATGTGCCTCTGGTGTGGCGAGAAGTCGAAGGTATACTTGGAGACGAAAGCCGTGCAGCAGCACATGACTGACAAGGGTCATTGCAAACTGCTTCATGATGGCGATGCTTTTCTGGAATATGCTGAATTTTTTGACTATCGGTCAGTGACAGCAACTCTGATTCAATTAATTTAATGAATTCTACTGATTTTTGGTGCCTTTTAGAGTGCATTATAATAATGATGTAGCATTTTGAATATATGCCTAGCTTGTTATTTGTTGGGCATTGTTGTCTCCTTGCATTGGTATAGTTGTTATTTATCGGTTTTGCCTGCATGGAATTCTGTCATTAGACAACTTCTAAATATGATCTAACTGTTATGTTGGGCATATTTTTTAAAAAGCAAATGATTGCTTTACATAATGTAACATTTATTTTTGTGTGTGCTGCTGTTTGAGCCAAAAAAAACATAAAGCTTTTCTTCAGTCATGAGGCGTATAAGACAGCTTGTCTAGGTCTATGTCCATGTCTAGGTTGACGCAGCTTTCTACTCTCAGTGGGACGGTAAAATGAGTAGTAACTCATTTACATGGGTTACGGAAGGTGAGGACCTTGGTACAGCTGACTGGGGTTGCCTAGCCGGCTGCTGTGCCAGCCTGTGTCTGCAGGCTGCAGACGGTGGCCGTGCGGCAGGCGGCTCTGGTTAGTGATGAAAGCGCATTAGAGGCGTGTTCGCGACGATGCGCTATACAAATTGACGACCTTTATTTTTTTACTAGGGCTGGTAACGATTAAATTTTTTTAATAGTTAACTTTTTGAAATTTAACGATTAATTAATCGTTAATTTTAGTTAAAATTTAGTCATTGAAAATGCGTTGTTTAAACCATAATATCAATAAAAAAAGTCACTGTAGAGT
>Ga0209671_1008044_pt1 | contig 11012 bp, 8 predicted proteins | sample WorMetHERISLAND2_2_FD_187401 | JGI IMG/M metagenome (GOLD analysis project Ga0209671, IMG submission 187401) | Marine gutless worms symbiont microbial communities from Max Planck institute for Marine Microbiology, Germany - Olavius geniculatus... | ecosystem: Host-associated > Annelida >...
GCCCCCATGGTGTCTGGCTGAGAGCCTTAGGAAACGGAGATCAGCGCCGCCCTATGGGCCGTAAGGCTCTGGAAAAACTTTACGTTTTTTACGTAAGGTGTATTCCTGGGTGTATAATTGGGTGTATATATGTTGGGTGTGTGTATAGTAACTGAAATGCTGGTCGCTGTTCTCAATGTGTGCGGTGATGAAGATGACATGGACGATGCAGGTTCTATATCATCTCTAATTTCTTGCAACATAATTTTGTGAGTGGATTCATTTCGAATGAGGCCGTGAAAAAGGGTACTTTCTAAAAAGACGGTATTTTACCGTTGTTGGGTCGTCTAGCGTGAAAACGGTTGCAGATAGGTACAGGCATGCTGCTGTCATTACAAGCACTGGTGATGAGCTTTTTGACGGTATCAACTTTGATGACTTTGAACGATCTTGAACCTTCATAATATGGTGATTTTTTTGCGATTTTCATCTCTAACACACACTTCAAGAGTGAATTGCAACAAAATGGTTGGAGACAGACCAGGACAACCTGCAAAAAGGGACTGCTATAAGCTGTTGCACATCTGGTGGGCATTAGCTCAGATTTTTTGTTAATGTTTGCTGCCGCTGTGGCTAGTAAAACTGAAATCGGTTAGCACTTTAACGAGTTACTGTATGATTTACAGCCGTTTACGAGCATGTTTCGTATGTGTGCTGGGGCTGTAGAAATGCGAGCGGAAGTGATACGCAACAAGATCAGAGCTATTGGAAAGATGGCTCACGTATTCCAGGTCTTACGGTAAGCTATATCTACCCCATTGTCATAGTCTCTTATAGGCTGCATAACGTTTCACACTCAGGGCCAGCCTTAGGCGTATTTGAAGTGTTCAGCCGAACGTAGCCCACTGCCAATTTTAAGGGGGGGAGGGTGCCATTTTGGACCATAAAAATTCCTATTAATTAAATTGCCAATATGAACTACATTTTCCGCCCTGGACGCCATTGGGAGAGTTTACGGCGCTTCCTCACACCCCTGGCTAGTTTTAAGAAGGTCGCTTTGTGGCGTGGAGGGGATGGGGACGAAAATCTACGAAAGGGCATTCAGACCGGAAAGGGAGTAAGGGACAGGAAGAGGAGAAAAAGTAGAGGAGGGGCGGTTGGCTTGACTGATGCACAGTTGGAACATGGCCGCTGATTGGCTGAGACCGGCCAGTATTTTCAGTGTTTTCTGTCGGTGATTTAGGTCTTAAATTAGGCCATATGTCAACTTCCCCCGCCTCCCGCTTGTAAACGCCTGAAAAAAAATTCCCATACTTTTGTGATAGAGCATTTGCTTCAATGGTGTAGACTTTTCTGAATAGTACGGTCGTTCACAGTAGATATAACAGACTGTGTAGATTCAATGCTGCTGAGATGGGTTATGCCTAAATTCTATTATGCTGACTTTGCGACAAAGTCGCGGACTTGTCGCGTACGCAAATCATAAAAGTTGGCGACGTGATTTGTGTCGAGAACTTTCATGATTTGTGTCCATAACTTTCCCCGTGGGGCATAATGGAATTTGGGCCATAATAAGCTGATTGTGCTCTGATGTTACAGGGGTTAATAAACTGACGATGCTGTGATGTGCAATGTACAGTGAAGAGAGCGAGTCGGTCGTGCAGTTAAAGGGTCTAACACCCAACGGTCTACTGCCGCTTGGTGCTCTCTCCGGGGGCAAGGAGAGCCTTCAGTCTGGTATATAGTGGTAGTATCTGTGTTGTTGTAGTAATTGTAGTAGTAGTAATAGTAGTAGTAGCAGTAGTTGTAGTGGTGATTGATTTTGTGATGATGAAAGACCGTGAAAACTGCAGAATTCAACTAATCGTTGTTGCTATCTTTTACAAATTGAAGCCAAATTGAAACAAGAAAGCCCAGCTAATGCAAAGGGGAACGCGCAACAGCGGTGCTTGTGCAAACAAAATCTAAGCCCACCGATCCCAGCAACTGACATTGGGTACGGTGCATTTACATGCGCCAGATGGCGCCACCGTCTCGCGTGGCTGCTGCCGTTCAACTGGCTGAATGCGAGTATTTTGAAGGGGGTACCCAAGTTTGACACACCCGTACGGAGAATTCTTTGAACGCAGGGGGGGCAAAATTTAAACTAGTGAAAACGACGTTTAATGCTAATGGTTTCATATGCATGCTGTCCCGGTAAGTTCACATCTCTAGTGATTTCAACGCAATTCCCTTTTGAAATGTGTGTCACAGCCAAAAATCGCCAAAAATTCACGAGAACCTCTATTTTGGCGTTCAAGGTCACCCACGGTCATTGATTTTGATGCAAATCAAAAGCCAGTGTACGATTTTCTGTTAGTGATTAATAGTAACCTTGGCTCTATCTCGCATCGTTTATGAGACACGGCGACTTATTGGCTGAAAGTCGCAAATTTTTCCTACCCCTGTCATTTAGCGCCATCGCTTGGGGTGACCCCTGTGGAATTTATGGAAAAGCCTTTTGGATCTTGAAACTAGAGTCTTTCAGGCAGCCAACGGTGAAAATTTAGAGATCTTAGCTTGCACCGTTTTTGACTGATCCACCCGTGTGACAGACGGACAGACGGACGGACAGAATTGCGATGGCTAAGATGCGCTATATAGCAGTACCTGCTGTCGCGAGTGAAAAATTAATTTCAATTTATTTTTGGAGATTAGTCAATTAAAAAATTTTTCGTTGGTTGCACCTTTATACAAGAAAGCCCAGCTGACGCTAGGGAAGATGCGCTACAGTCTATACAGTTTCTGTTGCAGTAATGACCTTTAAGGTCATTCAAAGTCGATGATTTTCGTTTCATTTGAACGGGCGTGTGCGATTTTCTGTTAGTAATCAATACCAACTTAGGCTTTATCTTGCACCGTTTAGCCACAAAACATCCGTGATGGATGGACGGACAGACGACAACTGTAGCTGCAGCGCGTTAAAAATTCCAATTCTCAACGAAGTGTCGTGACGTGCGAGTGTGTGCAATATGCTGCGTACAGCTATGAGCGGAATTGGACCGAACGTCAAGATCCGCAACTTCGCCGACGCGAAACACTACGACAAGCAGAACGAGAAGCGACCGCCCACGCAGGCACAGGCTGCCGCCCCCGCCAAACCCAAGACACAGGCCCCCGCGGGACAGACCAGCCCCAAACCACAGGTGCAACCCCAGCCCGTCAAGACCGCCGCTCGCTGAAATCTCCCCTCCCCCACTGATTTTGTTAGCGGCAAAAAGAATGCTGCGCTTTCAGTTGCCGTCATTCAGTCACTGTCACAATCATTCCTTCGTCTCTAAAATTTTCGTTCGACCCCACAGATCGGGGTGGCCACACACCTGGAAAAACCGGGAATACCAGTACTCGGGGAATTATCACGGAATCATTTGCAACGTCAGGGAACGATTGTAGGCTACCCGTAGTAAACAAAACAGTGTCACCACATACGGTTTCTTGGGTGCAAAAATGCTCTAAAATTATGCATTTGCGGCCCGGGCTTCGCTCAGAACCCCGCTATGGTGGCTTTCAGATTACCATTATTACAATTATTACTTTTTGTTGCGATTATTTTTTTTGGAAAAGTAAGCTTTTTTGGCTACGGAAAAGCCGGAAAAACTGGGGCTTTTTTTTCTCCTGTTTTGTGGCCACACTGCAAAAATGTCGGTGCAGTTTTTCTTCACTGTCAACGTTTCGCCGAAACAAAACCGTTTACGTCTAGTCTGTTATCTGCAGTATTTTTAAACTTCAGTTCTCGTGGGTACTATTTAGTGTGCCACTTTGTTGTTTTGCACGCATTGGCGTAGACAAGGGGGAGGGGTGGGCCCAGAAGGCCCAGCCCCCCAATCCTCCATAAGCATATGTTTAAACTGCACGAAATTTGCTAATTTGGTCTGTTTATTTTTGGGAAAAGAATTAAAATTGTTTCCACCAGATCGCATTTTTAAAAAGCTAAAATGCACCAAATTCAATTTTGGTTGGGGCTGCGGCCCGCTAGGGGAGCTCACAGCGCTCCTTCGGACCCCTTAACTGGATGTTAGGGGGTCATACTTCTAAGAGAAGGGAGAGGTAAAAGGGGAGGGAAAAGGAAAGGTAAGGGCAAAAAAGGAAAGGGAAGGAAAGGGAAGAAAAGGGAAAGGGAAACGAGGCCCCCAATTAAAATTTCTGGTTGCGCCACTGTTTGCACGCGCTGTTGTATTATAATAATCTCGTCGTACGTCTCTGTATTTTTGGTGCCTGATTGCAACTGGAAACTCAGGATTTTTTAGACCTCAGCGGGGGACGTTTTCCGAAAGGGAGAGAGAGAGAGAAGGGGAGGGGGGTAAAAGGTGGATTCAAAACTGCAGATGCGTCCAGGGTGGAGGCTAGCCGAAGTAGTAGCCTGCAGTTTAAAAATCTTACATCGTCTTAATTATTTATTTCTAATTGATATCTTTATTTATTCATTTATTGTATGGAATGTAGTTGTGAGAGAACACCTACTTTCCATACTGTTATACTAAACTAAACGTAAATAAAAAAATTTGTACAGATATCTTCAGTTTATTGTGATCATTTTATCATTCTTTTGTATACATTACAGTTATTTTAACTGCAAATACATCAGGCGAGATTTTGCCTTGTTGGACACTAAATTCCAGGCTCTCCCATTGGCGTAGCCGAGATCTCAAAACAGAGGGGGCTCTCAAACGGTGTCGTGTGCTTAGGGGTGTCCCCTCCCCACCAATAAAGAGATTTTAAGAGAGGCAGGTGTCTCCCCAAATTTTTTGTTTGATTTTTTATGTGAAAATGGTGTGTTTGGGTGCATTTTGGCACTCGTTTTCAGCAAAATTAGCTTTAGTTGAAGTACACTAGATGATTGTCGTTCGTGGTCTCTTGGAGGGGTGGGGTCATGGGGGGGCATATGCTCCCAGTACCCCACTATGGCTACGCCATTGGGCATTTCCTTGACTTTAATATACCGGTACCGGTGATTCTACATGCAAATAGACTTATTACGTGTTTCTAGCTGTTTTTAAAAAACTTTTTTGTTACATTTTTACCATACCCGAAGACTATATGCATTGGTTTAGGCTGTTTACCATTTTTGTGTTATTTTTTGTTAGCCTGCATTCAACATTCTGTGATAGTTACTCGTAAGTGACAGCAAGTGTGCTAATTTCCAGTCGGTACAATGTTTTAGCATTTATAGCAACAGGAGATGAAAATTATTTTTATGCCCAACGTGTTCAAGATTTTTTTTGTCTAAAAATCTTGTGTACAATAGGAGTAACTTTATTTCGTGGTTTGCAGCAGTTTGTACACTTTAGTTCTAGTTGTTCTAGGTTCTGATGTATAAAAGTTGATTGTTTTTCTTTTCTTTTTCATGCTTTTCGACAACCAGCAACGTTGTATGCTTGAACACTGTCACAGCTATAATACAGCAACAGCTTGTTGTTATTGATGGCAAATATAGGCCTAGACCATTTAGTCGCCAACTACAGCCTAACGTGGGCCCTACTGCAATAGAAGACAAAAGGCTAATTAGAGCATAGGTAGGTTTATGCTGCAAATTAGGGCTGTGCTGACTCGAAACTGGAATTAAGGGGTCCTGCGTTTAAGACGAGGGAAGGGAGTGGAAAGTGCAGGTGAAGAGGACAGGAAAGAGGATGGAAGGAAAGAGACAAGAGGAGAGAAGACGAGAAGGAAGGGGAGGGCAAAAAATGAATAGGAAGGGGAAGCCCTCGATTCACATTTCTGGCTACGCCACCGCCTATCGCCGGTAATAAATTATTCGGGTGGCACAGCCTTACTGTGAACGACAGGTGAGCATTATCCAGAGCATTATCCGCAGATTTATTATAGTTCGGGCGTGCAACTATTGATCTCTGTTGATGAAGCAACAGAGACCGCGAAGCTATAGCTACCAGTTCGGCGGGCGTTAGCCAGATCGATGACACAATTATGCCGCCATATATACAAGGCCAGTGAAAATTGGCCGTTGTATAGCCCGTGGAAATAGTTAGGTAGGCCTATGCCGGCAGCAGCTATACCTACTACCATTCGTCACGTTCACAGAACTAGCACTCAGTCAAACAGCTCAAGTTTGTCTTAATTTTTTCAGTAACAAGATAATGTTCATACGAACACGGAGTCTGTGCAATGTATTTCGATAGTTTACAATATATGTCCGTATAAATATAGTCAGTGAGCTGTTTAGACTGGTAGGAAAATTTCAAAAAGTTTAATTTTAAACTGTACAGCAGCAATGTTACTGACATCCTTCGCTATTATTATAACTAAACAATAAATATTGTCAGTCACGAGACCATTCGTTTCGTCACCAGCGCTTTACTATAGGCCTAAATGGTCCATCGTCACCATGCGTCTATCTTGCACCGTTATGGAAATGGCGCTTGAAAGGTAAATGTGGTCACGACCTTGACAGAATCGGAATGAACTGAAATTAAATAAAAGCCGGAGCGCGCGGCTTTCGTTTTATTTTAGTTCATTTCACTTCACTTCTGTCGCTTTGTATGCTCCTTAACAGTATACTCTCACTCTTCCTGAAATCTGTGGCGTCGTGCCGCCGCGTCTCCTCCAAATTTTAGCCTGTCGGAAAATGTTTTTGTCCGAAAGTTTTCTTCCAGAAGTACAAAATTTGGGGCGAAAAATCATCCAATTCTAAGGCAGTTGTACGGCATAGTAATTGAAATTTTGAGCATTTATGGTCGGAAAATTGCAATTTCTTGCCCCAGGTCAAGACCTACGCTCTTAAGCCACGATCTTACTATGCCGCTGTTCAAAAATCTTTAAAATATAACACTCGCTTTTCAGTAGGCCATAATTGTTCCGAAATAAGCTACTCTCTCGTCTGTTATCGATGCGTTAAAAAGAAATGTCTAAACAAGTTTTTTTCTCACTTGTCTCACTAATGATGCATGTATCATTAACTGCAATGAGGCGATGCTGTTGGTCGGAAGGGCTTAGCGCGAAGATTAGAAAGACGATCGCATTACGATGGACATAGGCAGCATCATAAAATGACAAGCGTTGCCCTGCGGCGTACGACGCTTATGATATTCTAGCCCATTATGAAGCCCCAGCCGACATCGATTTTTGTGTACTTTGAGAGACAAAAAAAGCTCAAGTCTAGTCTTACACAAAATTCAACGCTTACATTCGTCAGAAAATTCACAACGCTGCTGCGTCACAACCATGAGACTTTGCAGCAACAAAACCAAATTGCAAAGCTTTTAAATTATTGTAACTAAAAACGTGAAGTTTTTTTCCAGAAACAGAGCCCATAGGGCGGCGCTGATCTCCGTTTCCTTAGCCCTCGGCCAGATGACAGTTTACAGTGCCAGACTAGTAACAGATTAATAGTAACATTAGCCGTATCTCTTACCGTTTCTGATATAATCAGTTTTCCGTCGAAAACCGCACATTTTATCCACCTCTCCATTCAACCCCAAATTTTAAAAGTTTTTGCACTATATCGCTGAAATTTTGCGTGCTTAGTTTTATGGGACAGGGCTGATTATTCGTGTAAAGAGTTTATCTACGACCTACCGTTTAGCCACAATACGTATGTTACAGACAGACGGACGACGACAACAGACTAGAACCGTACCATAAGCTCGACCGCTACTTAAGTACGGTCCGCTAAAAAATGTCCATGACTCATTTAGCGTCATCGTTAGACATACTGTAAATGTAAGTCTAGACGCCCCTGGAGTGTGAAAGCAACAGCTGAGTGCAGCGCCTGCTGTCGTGTGTTTGTTCCCCGGGTGATACCGACTTCGCAATTAACTAACGACTGCCTCCCAGCAGATTATGTGACGCCGTACCGAGAACACACGACAACGATAACAGTGCTACCTACCTGCAGCAACCGAAGACATTCTTGCGACTGAAACGAGAACGAGAACGAAAATTATTGGCCTTCGTTTTGCGAGAAATTTGAGCTCGACTTTTTGGGTTGTTAAGGAAAAACGGGTGCAGAATAAGATAATAATTGCGGTAAGCAGAGCGAAATAAAATAGAAATTATTTACAGCAAAACGAAAGAAAAACGTCAGATTTCTGTGATGGTATTAGTTCAGCAGGGATTTAAGTGAATTTGTAAAACCAGTTTTCGGCATAAAACACAAACATTCGTGATACAGAGTGGCAAGGTGCAGACAGACAACTTACCTGGTTATTGGCAATTAGAGCGAGACCATTTCAAACGTCACGCACCGCCAAAACAACCAATGTTGCAAGCTGGCATTTTGAAATGCCAAATAACTCAAATTTGTCATTTTCAGGCAAAGCGTTGTTAAAATAGAACTTTTAGACGTAGACCGAAAAGTCAGCCTGCGCAAAAATAAGCACTATTTTCAAAAGCTGTATAAAAGTTAAAACGAAAGTTAATTTTAGAACTAAAATTGCAGTTTGGTGAGTCTGTCGTATGTTAGGCTACCTGTACTGGTTATCGAGTCTGCCAGTCTTGCATCGCTATTGCGCATACAGCTGACACTGTCGCAGCAAGTAGGCCTATAGGTTTGTAGTTTCTACTAGATACCGCACTGCTAGAGTGTGTAAGCTAGTACGCTGTGCGAGCTTATACCACCCCAGACAGTGCGGTGTCGTACTTAGACCAGTCTCAGATGGCATATATAGACTACATCGTCGTTTGCTTTATGACGCACGACGGCAGGCTGCCGAAATTTGTGAAAACGGTTGCGGTGCGAGCCGAGTGTGGTTTAATGAGGTGTTTACATGATCCAGCAAACGTCCAGCAAACTTCCAGCAAATGTAAGGCTGGAAGTTTGCTGAAAGTTTGCTGGATCGTGTAAACACCCTATTAGTGTACGATACAATCGTCTTGCGAGCGAAATTCTGTCTGCTTGAATGGTAATTTAACATTACCTCTTCACATCATAATAGACTTTACTGGCAAACTGCAAACTACTTTACGATTGCCGTTTCGTCGCTGGCTGATTAAGCGTTTCGGCTGATTCGAGTCCTGAAATGAAAGCCGGCGAACTACAGCGGACGTCAAGTAATCTGGAGCACGGTGACTATAGCCAGTTAACAAAACAAGTAATCTGAGCAGTGCTCATGTGAGGCGCGACAGCATCGGTGCTGCCACCTGAGGATTCAGGCACAAACCAGAGAACACACACGGACAGACGGCCACAGAGTACCTGTTATCGTCGCTGTTATTGTTTGTCGTCAACAGCAACAAAGTCACGTTCTACGGTGCCGTCGTTTGCAACATCCGTTTATATTATACTTTGTGGTAAGTTCATCTAGTGGCGTCATTACAAACGAAGCAGGGGGCAATCGTCTTTCCCGCTCCACATTTTAGCCTGTCGTAAAAGTTGCTTTCGTCAAAATATGTTTGGCTGGATCGTTTAGTGGCAAAATTGAAATTGTTAGCACTCGTGGCCATAATGTCGTCTTTCGGAAACTTGCAACAGACTGTCTGCCGAAAAACCTCAACTTTCTGCATCATGCTTTTTAATTCACGACGCTGCTGAGTTCATCTTGTTTTTTATTACCGACCAAACCATAGATGTTAAAAACTTTTTTATGTTTTTGTCAAAGTTTAAAGAACATGTTTTTAATGTTTTTTTTTTATTTTTTAATGTTTTTTCTATTTTTTATGTTTCTCATTTTTAATGTTTTCAATGCTTTTGTTCTATATTTATTTAATGTCGCGTTTTTGTTCTTATTAAAAAATAAGCATACAAAATTACAAATATGATGCATTTTTCACTGGCAAATTGCGTTTAATCCTGTTTTTGATCTGTAGGCTACCATAATCATGGTTACATAATAGCATTCAGTGATTCCGGTCTTCAGTGTTCACATATGGCAGGTTTTTGTTTTTAACATGTTATTGTGCTAAATGTGGTTAAATGTTTTTATGTATGTTTTTACATGTTTTTATAAAAGTAAAAAAAAACATATTTTTATGTTTTTTTATTTGCAAATTAATGTTTTTAACATCTATGCAGCAAACTTTGAATTTGAGACCTGGAAGACCGTAGTGCAAATCAAAAAGAACCTGCAAATGTAATCAATCATTCACTATATGCCAATGGACAGCATAGACAGTGCAAATTATGTCTGTGTTTTTTATCTAAAATTAAACTCATGCCACATTGCAAAATGCTTGAACATATTGTGAAATAGGCTTAATTATGAACATAAAATTTTTTCACAAAAAAAACACAGTAATAACGAAATACTAAGAAAATTACACTAAAAACTAAGACAAAGTATATGAAACTGGAGCGTGACAATAATAAACGGTTAGATCTTTTAACGTGCACACTGTACCATCGCCTCCTCGTCTTTCGAATCAACATTTTACGGTTTATTTTGTTAGCGTCGTCCTCATCAGATACATTCGTTTTCGCTCTTGCTTTAAGGCCCGTACAAAGCGAACTGAACTGAAATAACATGATATACACAGTTTTTGATGAAGCGGCAAACGGGCAAACAGTAATGCATTACAGTAGGCACAGTCGAACGTCGAACGGCGACGATGTCTGTGAGAGCTGCCTACTTAATCTGAAATGCCAGAACAACCGTATTTTTATTTTGCAAGTATATACAGCTTCATTTACAGAAAAAGTATGCAGGTCACAAAAACAAACAAGAAGGGGCTCTGAACCATGCAGAAATCTCTGCAAACTAAATGTCTATCAAACTCACAAAGATGTATACAATCAGGTACATTCAGGGACCAAACAATTACTTCGCGCAGAGTCTCCGGCACTTCGTCGACGTGGACATGGACCTCGGAGTCAGGCGGCGCTTGGATTCTGGCGGTCGATGAGTTCAGTCGCCACGAAACTGGTGAGCTCGTCGTAGCCAACCGTCACGGACGCTGGATCAGAAATCTCTCCAAGATTACTTCACACTTCACAGCTGTCCGTCTTCACGTGCGGAAGAACAGGAATCAGTACGTCGTTTCCCTATCTTCACCGCGTTGTCATGTACACCATGTATATCGAGTGTACAGTTCCTTCATCACTTACC
>Ga0209671_1008045_pt1 | contig 11011 bp, 7 predicted proteins | sample WorMetHERISLAND2_2_FD_187401 | JGI IMG/M metagenome (GOLD analysis project Ga0209671, IMG submission 187401) | Marine gutless worms symbiont microbial communities from Max Planck institute for Marine Microbiology, Germany - Olavius geniculatus... | ecosystem: Host-associated > Annelida >...
AATTTATTACATCATGATACGGATATAGAGGGACTTTTAGTGCCTGCATCCGTTTATCTCCATTACTGATTACTGAATACTGATTACTGATAATGTTTTTATACCGCGATATTGATTTGGAAAATTTTGTCTACTGTGAAAACTGTGAATCTGTGATAAGCCAAGTTAATTTAATAGTACTGCTAGTAGTAGTTTTTGATTAATATTTCTGAAACTTTTTTGGAGTCAAAAGTCGTTTCTCATCCAAATTTGTCAATGTGTGATTTTTTTTCCTGACTCCTGGAAGTTGAAACAAACTGTCAGATCGTTATCATGGCGGCGTCAGATCGTTATGGCGGCGAAATCTGTCAAGTCATTTAAGAAACGTTTGCACGAACGCGTTAACTTCAGAAATGAGCAATAAAAGCTTCTGCTTATCAAACTTACAATCTCAAACTGAAACTTGTATCGATTTGATATCGAATTCGCAAGAAATTAAAATAAGCCCAACTCTAGTTTTGTTATTATGGCAGTAGATGTGTTTTGTCGTCAGTAATTTTGATTTTTAATTTTTTACGGAATCACAGTCATCTGTGCTGCACTTACTAATTACTCTATCGTATTATTGCGTGTAAGTGCATCGTTTGATACTTGTTTTGTTTGGCGCGATTCTGTTGTAAGCTTCCACGTACAGCCTTGTATCAAATAAATTTACTGCCGATCAATTAGACCATGATCTAATGAGCATCACGCTCCCCTATATGAAGGAGGAAACGACATTGACATCATCGTTACAAAGACACATATTAGAGTCAATATTTGTCACCCCAAGTGAAAAATTATCTATCAGGATGAAATTACTAGCAAAAACAATTGCAGTTACACACAACCGACATAGAATATGTAATGATGATTTGGCAGCAGATGTCATGCTTTAAGGCCAAAATGTGTAAGGCCCCTAAGGGGGCTATAGCCAAATTGTGTTTGGGACAAAGATTGACTGTTTTATGGCTATCGGGAGGTGCCGAGTGTACAACTGAGCTTGTTACTAGTTGCTAGAGGGTGCAAGTGTGTCAAAATTTGACAAATCACCTATAGTGGCTAACTTTAGTTAACTGGCAAAAAATTCTGTCTTCAGATTTCGACTATTTTTCTACAGGATATACTACTAAGTCTTCTGTTGACGTGCAAAGTTAGTAGGAAAAAAGAATTTTGAGTTTTTGGGATAAATATGAAAATTGGGGAATTTTTTTTTTAATTGGGGGAGGTGAGAGGTCCCAAATTTCAGAATTAAGGCAGGGCCATAGGCCTAGGCTCATATGGGGTGATGCCAAAATTGGCCTTCAAAATTGCTCACAGGAGTAGATATTGAGGTCAAAAATTTGGACTTTGACCAAGATTTCTCCAAAATCGGGACGTTCCCATGCCCAAAATTTGACATTTTTGGAAAGCCCTTAGGGAGGGCTACAATTCCTAAAAATTTTGTGGGACAAAGTTTAAAAACAAAAAAATGTTTTAAAAATCACTCGGAAGCCCCATGCTAATAGTGCGAAAAAAGCACTGGGGTGCAAAACCGTTCAGATAGATTGCAAGTGAACTTGCAATATATTTCCTGGTAGGTATTCATATGAGGTGTCTGAAAGTGACATTGGTTGTTTCTGCCTCCATATGGGGTAGGGAGTTGTTATGCACATCTTGGTATAAATCCGTCGCAGGTGTCGAAAAAAATGGTCAGCTTGTCATAGCCTTTTATTTTCGGTGTGATGAGCTGTTGATGTGACGATTTCTGGTAGTCTAGTAACTTACTGTTGACACATCATAAATAATATTGACATGTTATGCTGCTGGTGTAGGTGTGAACAGAAAAACCTTGCAACCCTTCTCACATCAGAAGTCAAAATTAGGAAGTCTGTTATGCGATGTTCAGATGCATGGTATTGTTGTATATACTGGTAACCATCAGTAGAATGAAAAGACTACAGAGCACATTGTCAGCAGCTGATATGTATGAAGGGCATAGTTACATTCTGGTGTGCTCGGTGTTATTTTCCGTTCGCACGGACGGCAATGTCAGCAAATCTGATGCTATTTTCCATCCGCAATGTATGAGACTGCATGCACACATGTCTGCGTAGATAAATAACAGCAAATTTGATGCTATACTTCATTTTCATTGGTTTCCTGACAAACATATTGCCTTTAAAATGCATGCAGGTGCTTTGATGTTTAGTAAATGACGTAATTCTTAATAATTAATAATGTGCATCATAACTGCTAATTTTTGACTAATAAATGCGCTAGTGGCTTCATAGACCAATGATATGAGCCCACAGGTCCTATGGGCATGCCTGTTGTTATATACACGGACAGAAAATAGTGTTTTGCCGTTTTACTTTTTGTTTGACCATGTCGGACCTAAAATAGCATCAGATTGGTTTACTTTTCCATCTGCGCGGACGGAAAATAACATCCATTTTCTGGTGTGACAGAAAGTGTCGAGTTGCATGTGTATGATTCTAGATGACTGGCAGGTCAGAGACTGAATGAGAAATGTCGATACCAAGTGCAGAGGAGGATGCTGCGATGCCGGCCGCTGGCGTAGTGAGTTCTCATCATTCGGTTTCTCATCACGGTTCGTCTCGAGACCACGCTAGCATGTCAGCCGTGAAGGATGATGCAATAACTGCTGCTGCTGCTGCTGAAGATGATGACAACAATGATCGTGATTCACGCAGGTCTGTTTGGGCTTGGTTTAGGTCCATACTCCATAGGGTTGTCAGTTAGGGTTCGGGTTAGCGTTGTCAGTCAGTTTGGAAAATTTCAAATTCATATGTTCAGAATTTTAGAAACTTGACTGTAATGAGACACTGAACATTAATAGTGGAACCAGAAACTAGTACAAGGTGCTCATGACAGCTTTATCATGGACACAAATCATAAAAGTTCGCGAACTTTTTTGCCGACTTTCTTATTGACTTTTTTCATGCATTGCCACAGACTAAATTCCATTAACTCCCTGACTGCCACATGCTGGATATTTCCGGCGCCTGCGGTATATTGCTGGCACCATAAGCTGGAAATATCCGGCACTACGCCTATAGGATGCATTGATGCCTGGCGCTAGGAATATTTCACTCTTGGTGTACTAGTTATATTGGCTGATACTCAGCGTGTATTGGGCTACTTTTAAAAAAATTCTTGGTCACATGCTCGGCAACATTATTGTTTACATTATAGTTGTGAACAACTACTACGGCAACAACAAGTAGACTTACTTCGTTATACTACAACTGCTACTCCAGCTACTACATTGACAACAACTACTTGGTATACACTGTCTCAAAAAAAAGCATCCCAGACATTTTTGATTTTAACTTGAACAAATATTATCAGATGCTCATAATTTTTGGTGTGAATATTTCTGACACAATGCGCCACTAAATGGCCATTCAGTTTTTCACCTCACCTAGTGTCTGCTTCTGCACTACCTTGGGAAAGAAAACTAAGTGAAATATGCATTGAAATATGCACAAGCTTGAAGAAAAACATCTCCCAACATTATTGACCGTAACTTGAAGCATGATTATCAGATTTCAGTAATTTCTGGCATTCATATTTTTGACAAAACTGGCTATTAACTGACTGTTTAAGTTCCTACTTCACCCAATGTCTGCTTTTGCACTACCTGCGGAAATCAGACTAAGCAAAATACACATTGAAATGATAAAAAGCATCGATAAATTCCATCTATCCTGATCTGTGGCCCCAAGAGCCACTCAGTTACAAGATTTGACTGTCGTGCAGCAGTATGTCTACCATATGACGTTAAGGAATGTTTATGAATTCAAGAAGCGACTGGTGAAGTCTGGATTAGTCTGGAGCATAACATTATTGATACTGCTGTCAGTGAATGGAGAAATCGTCTCCGTGTTTGTGATTGCACAATCGGCCAATATTTCGATCAATTTTATTGCAGGCGGCTAAAAAACAAAACAGTTGGATAAACTGTGAGCCAAAGTGCCAAAAATGTAAACAAGTATATTAAGTAGTAATACCACTTTTTGGCAAAAATGCAATATTTTGTTGGTTTTGATTTCTCCAGGTATTGCAGAAAAAACGATGGGTGAGGTGGGAAACTACATAATGATCTGATGGTCAGTTGTCTCAGGACTACTTTTACCAAAAATTATTGAAATCCGATAATCCTTCTTAAAGTTACAATCGAATATGTTTGGGATGTTTTTTTGAGACAGTGTATATCAGAAATATAGAAATAATGGCATTTTAGGTACCATATTAAGGTTGTGTGCAGTCAGACAGTGAATTATTACAGGAGCGAAATGAACGTGTGTAGGATTGCTGCTGATCGGCTGCCACAGATGTGTCTTCCGGATCGGTTGCGTTTTCAACCAACTGACGACGACTTTGAGTCTGAGAAGCATGCTATTTATAGGTACTAACTGGTACATTTACAGGCATCTGCACTATGTAAAGCTTGGAGCAAGAGCTTTATCATAAGAGAATTGAGTGGCAAGTGGCAAGTTTTTCTGACCTTTGAGGGGGGAATTAGGTATAATTTAGAACCAAAATTTTTCTTTAGTTTGTTATAGCCCAAATTCCATTACGCCGACTTTCACCGAAACTTCTCTGCAGGGAAAGTCGTGGACACAAATCACGAAAGTCGCGTACACAAACCATCTCAACATGTCGAGATGTTTGCGACAAAGTCCGTGACAAGTCTGCAACAAACCAGTTTGTGTTGCTCTAATGGAATTTAGCCCATTACAGTGCACACTGCACAGGGAAAGTCGGCAACAAAGTCTGGGACAAGTTCGCAACAAAGTTACGGACTTGTTGCGGACACAAATCGTGAAAGTCGGCGACATGATTCATGACGCAGACTTTCATGATTTTTGTTCGCGACTCTGTTGCGAACTTGTCCTGGACTTTGTCGCAAAGTCGGCGTAATGGAATTTGGGCTTATCGGAGCATTTTTCAGACTCAGGATGTCCAGAACTCAATGGTGGCTGCATTATTTCCCAGCCTACGTAACTGTGTTCAGGAGAAGGCCCTGGGAAAGACACAGGAAGTGATAGTAGTACTAATAGTGCCAGTAGTAGTAACTGCGCTGTGAGTTGGAAAATTTCTGGAAATTTGCATCAAAATTTTCTGGGAGATTTTTTAGGGAAAAAACAGTAAATCTCCATAAAAATTCTGACAGAATTTTTTAAACGTTGTCCAGGAGAAGAAAACCATAAAAGAATTTCTCAGTCTTCTTATGCGTGAGAGCTAGCATAGCGCGTATTATTAGCTATGGTAATTATGTCCTGGTGTCACGTCCCAGTACAGATCCAAGACCAGGTGAGATAGAAACCTCGGGTTTTCACCATATGATAGCTTAGGATCTCTAATATTTTGTGACAAAATTTAATGCTGCTGGGTTTAGGGGGTCCCCACGAACAAGGAGGCCTAAAAGGGTCACTTACTTTAAAAGGACGTTATTTTGCCGCTATTTGCTTGTCTGCCATGAAAATGGTTGCAGATAGGCGCAGACATCCTGCTTATCATAACAAGCACTGTTGGTGAGTTTCTTAGGAAAGTCAAGATTGATGACCTTGAATGAGCTTGAACCCTCAAAATAAGGAGTTTTAGTGAATTTTTCGTGATTTTGGGCTGTGGCGCACATTTTAACAGTGAATTGTGCCGAAATGGCACAAGATAGACCAAGACAACCTGTATATGAAATTTTTAGCATTGAATGTAGATTTTAGCGGTCTAGGTCTCAATTTTCTGTGTTTAATGAGGCTGGCGCATGTGGGTGTCAGTCATGGGTACCCCCTTAAAAAGTGGTGTTTTTTGCGTTATTCGCTTGTCTAGCATGAAAACGCTTGCAGATAGGCACAGACTTGTGGCTTATCATAACAAGCACTGGTAACATGCTTTTTTAGTGGTATCAACATCAGTGACCTTGAATGACCTTCAACTTCAAAATAGGGGGTTTTAGTGAATTTTTGAGATTTTTGGCTGCAGAGTAGTGAATTGAGACAAAATGGATGGACATAGACGAAAATTACCTGCAAACAGGAATTGCTATGGGCTCTTGCGGTGACCAGTCAAAAACGCGTAAGTCAAAATCGCGGACACAAATGCGCGTTGACAAAAACGCGCGACAATACTGCGTACAAAATACCGCACAAGACAATTGCGCGTCGAATTCAATAATACCGAATTCCACCAGACCTTCAAGCAGTGACGCAAGTCATGCGAGTTGCTGTTCAGTATTGTCTTGCTCCTTCTGCAGGTGTTGCAGAAGTCTGTAGAAGCTGGGGTGGTGGCATGACACAGCTGATTGGAAGGCATGGTGCCACCCCTCTACCGAGTTGTTAGTCCTTGGAAGACCATCAGTGACTCTTGATCGCATGTTCCAAAATTCGACTGCAAAGGTTGGTGCTGATCTACGGTTACGACGCAAGCGTCCGATATATGTGTCTTCCCAGTAATTGTAAATCGGTTCAAGTTCATCTGGACGGTTGTCATTCAGTTCGTCAAAGCTGGCAGGAATATCTTCTGTTGGAATGAAACTAAAAGCCAACAACATTTTCGTGAACATTCTGATGGCTTCATTTTCCCAGTAGTCTGTCACCAAGCCTTCACTCTGAATTTTCCACCACAGACTCTGTCCCAAGTGGAAAAGGTGTGTCAATCTGCGGTTAAAAACTGACTCAGGTAAAACTTGTTATAAACACAGCCGGCAGTAGTTGTAATTAGAGTTGGGTTGACAATATTTTGGTAATTGATCAGCGTTTCTATACCGTGCCATTTTGACTCCGCGGCATTGTCGCGCTCATTTGTCCGTGCGCTCTTATGTACGCCTAATTGACTACGCGATTATGACTTACGCGCTATTGTCGCGGAACTGCTCTCGCACGTCTCATGAGCATTAATATTTGTGAATGTTGTTATTCCAGAAGAGTCACTGGCAGTAATGGTGATAGATAGCTGTGACTGTTGTTGTTACAGGCACTCGTTGTTCCCACTGTTAGCGCTGTTGTTTGAGCGCTGCGAGCAGGCGACCCATGCCCCTGACACTGCCGCCCTGTCCAGTCTCAAGGCTGACATTCAGCTGTTTGTTCAGCACCAACAACGTGACGGTGGAAAATTCTCCTGCGACGACCCTGAAGTTGACAGCCTTGTGAGTATGCTTGTTGTACTTTGTATACTTAGTATTTGTAGTAGTATCTGTAGTAGTTCATCACAGTGTGTGTGAATAAAGCTAAAGGTAAAGTCCAGTATTTGCTATAGCGCTTCTTACATGAAATGGACTCCTGACCAGAAATGCTGTAACAGTCTCGGATGTGGCAGCTGATTGGCATGAGCTAATGATACCTCAGTGCACTATGCGGCCATCCATTGCCCAAGTAAGCGAACAATTGGATCTGTTGTTTACAGCAAGCAGAGATACCACCGCCTCAATTACCCACATTAGGTCTTCACCTCATAGCTCGTAAACTACTACTCATTTTCCATCCCATGGAGGGTAGGAGGCTGAGTTGGCCCGAGCATGCAGTAGGTTAGCAACTTGCTCAAATTGTTTGGAAATGACCGGCACTGAGAATTGAACCGAAACCTGAAAGTTACGAGTCGACACTAACCACTAGACACTTGCACTTATGTGGGCAGGCATAGGTGTGAACGACTCGTCCAGAGTTGTTATTTGGTAGTACACCAGCCAGGAGTTGAACTGAGTTCAACACTCTAACCGCTGAGCCACTAATCCTTGTCAGTACTGCCTGCTTGCTTGTTGTAGTTGTATACTTAGTATTTGTAGTAGCATTTTTAGAACAACTCTCAGGGTATGACAGTAGTCTCTTTGGATGGCCAGTCCCTCCGGCCTTCCTAAAGGCTATTGCCAGGTCTGGTCAGTTAAAATGGCCAGGAGTGCTGTAAATCATCAGGGAAATGTCAGGGAATTTCCTAGTGTCTGGAGAGTGGTCATTCTGATTTATTTGTTCCAGTTGCTGCCACCATCACTGCCTTGACTGCTGTAGTGAATATTGCAGCATGTCGTGTCTGCTGCATAGATGCTGCGTGCAATCCAGACGTTACGGATTCACCTGCTCGAGCTGGAGAAAGTGAATGAGCTGTGCAAGGATTTCTGCTCCCGCTACATCGCCTGCCTGCGAGCCAAGATGCAGAACGAGCAGTTGCTACACCTGGACTCGTTCGACGCTGCCGATTGTATGCCAATGTCTATGTCAATGTCCGCTGGTGCTGCTGGGGCACCTGCACTTCTGTCCGCTGGGGCTACGGCTGGTAGGTGGACCGGCGCGATGGCAGCAGCAGGTTATGATGGACAGATCTCAGCGCCAATGAATGCTAGCACCAATGAAGCACACATTATCTCTTCACAACAGGTATATTGTGTATACACTGCGTCTCGAAAAGAATGTGATCTTTTTTATTATACTTGGCAGATGTCATCCGATTTTGCTAATTTCCAGCAGAAGCATACCCCGAGGAATTTGAAACAAAAACACGTATGTACAGCCCACCACATCTCGTTTTATATGTTTGAACTTGCAAAATCTAGCTTCACATCATAACACATAATGCGACGCTGCTTTTCTTTTGTTTTGTCATTGAACCACAATCTTGCAATTGTTTTAAAAGTTTGTGTGGAGTTTTAACATTCTGATCTTTAACAGGAAATCCTCAAATTAATTGCTTAGCTCCAACCAAAAGCTTTGAACTTATATAAGTTTTCTATCAAAATGCGATCTGGAGTGGCACGACTACTGTGCTTTACAGCATGTATTTGTACACTGAGGCATAAAAAAACACCAAAAAATTTTTTTTACCATAACTTGAAGAAGGGTTATTTAATTTTAATAATTTTTGGTACACATATTCATGGCACAACTGGCCATCAAATGGCCGTTCAATTTCCCACCTCACCCAACATCTGCTTCTGCACTACCTGGAGAAAACAAAACAAAATTATTCAACGCAATATCATTATTTAATTAAAATAATGCACATTTGGCACTGTTTGATGGCAAGTTGTGTCTAGAATAGTTGTACCAAAATTATTAAAATCTGATAATCCACCTTTATGTTATGATTGATAAAGTTTTTGTGTGTTTTTATGCCTTACAGTGTTTGGTGTGTACACTATGTGTACACTTTTCTAGCTGTGTGTGTACACTTGGTGATTATCTGTTTATGGTATACAGCATGTACAGCATCTAGCTGGTCAGTCCTCTGTGACTGATGATGATCTCATGCTAACCAGCAAGTCAGCTACCACTGCACGTCGGCCTAGCATCGGTCAGTCAGTCATATACATGCATGTTAACACAGGTTAGCCAAATACTTGGAAAACCTGGAATACTTCGGGAATTTTCTGAACCTGGAAAACTCAGTGAATTCTCAAGGAATTCTGTGCAACCTCAGGCTGAAATTGTAACAAACAAATTAGTGTCACCGAATGCGGTTTTTGGGATGCAAAAGTGATCTAAAGTACATTTGCAGTTGGGGCTCCATCTCAGTTACTGCTGGGGGGCTCACAATACTAACAGATTACCATTAGTATGATTACTTTCTGTTGCGATAACCTATGGAAAGCTAAGTTTATGTTTTTGGAGAAGCCCGGTAAATTTAGGGAATTTTTTTCTTTTACTAATACTAGTAGCTATACCTGATGGACTTCTGCTGTTTCTTTCACCTGGTTTCAAAGCACTGAACGCCATGCACTTCCCTCCATATTTTGTCAACAATTACAACTTGGTCAGTGGTAATATTTGCCGACTACATATAGCTCTTTTCTTCATGTCTGTGGTACCAGTTCAGGGACACGGCTCAAAGAAAGATGGTTCGCAGTCGCCGGCCCATGACTTTGGAACTGTTTGCCGGCTGCACTGAAAGCGGTAGATGAAAAAAGGAACTAAAACACATGTTTTTTCGAGACTGTGATGCCTGGCGACTTTTTGTTTTTAGGCACCAGGTGATTGTTATTGTTATTATTATTGTGATGAATTGGACTTTGGTGTAGGAGGCATTGATGGTGGTTTGTGGTTATGTATTTAGTGGATACATCGTCATCATCAGCAGCAGGTGGAGGGCTCGGTGGAAGTGGAAGTGGAAGAATGGATGAAGAGATAGAAGATGAAGATCTACTCGCTGGTCTCATGTCTTCACCTCATGCCGGCCACATTCTCAACTCATGGCTCTTTCAACACATGCTCGTATGTCAGCTCTTCACATGACTGCTAGCTTACGGGCTGCGGGATCTGACGTGGCTGATTAGAGTGGTGGTATGTCTGTTAGCTGCAGACCGTGGGTCCAGTTTTTCACTGACATACTCATTGGATGGCTGCATAGTGTGCTGTGGTATTATTAGCTCATGCCAATCAGCTGCCACTTCTGAGACTGTGAAATGCTTCTGGTCATGAGTCTCGACTCATATAGGCAGTGTGGTAGCAAGTACTCAAACATCTTTATCTTATTTTTTTACATTTAATTGTAGAGCTTTTGTGCGACACACAGTAAGATACATTAATGTCCAGAAAGCGTATCTAGTTCCATACATTATCTTGAAAGTTTTGTTCCTCAGTGTATTATATGAGTTCACATACGGAGCCACTGGCTGTCTGCATGTGTCTAGGCCTGTCTGTCAGCGGCTGCATGTGTGTCTGTCTGTGTATGCTTGTAGCATCCGTATCCCAGTGAAGAAGAGAAGCGAATTCTTGCCTCGCAGACCAACCTGACTGTCGTACAAATCAGCAACTGGTGACTGCTTTAGTATCTTGTTTTGATAAAGGTTTAAATGGTATAGCTTTCACGGGAAACCTGTCTCAGAGCTACAGAGCATCACCTGCCATATAGGATCACCCAACACAGGTGAGTGTGCCCCAGTTCAACCCTAGCCAGACAGAAATGGAAGGCTAAGTTGACCGTGGTGGTTGGTTATATGCGGTGTTTCATAAAAAAGGGGCCCCTTTTTGTTTTTTTAGTCCGCCCGGAAGTGATAGCT
>Ga0209671_1008048_pt1 | contig 11009 bp, 7 predicted proteins | sample WorMetHERISLAND2_2_FD_187401 | JGI IMG/M metagenome (GOLD analysis project Ga0209671, IMG submission 187401) | Marine gutless worms symbiont microbial communities from Max Planck institute for Marine Microbiology, Germany - Olavius geniculatus... | ecosystem: Host-associated > Annelida >...
GAGCTATACTGATCAAGAGACAAATTAACATATGTATGCTTTTTTTCTGCAGGAAAAAGATCATCACATCGCACTAATGAGAACTCAGAAATAAGTCTTTGTATACGACAAGCAACAACTTCATTACTATCAAGGTTTACATTGAAATCACCGGCCATAACAAAAGTGCAATCGTGATAATCCACAAAATAAGAACTCGGATCATCTAAAATAGACGTAGCAATTTGCAGTCGGTTAATTGAACCCACACAAGGTAGGTAAACATTAAAAACCAAACAGTTAAAGATCTTGAGAACAGTAAATCGCTCATCACAATGAATCGTTGTAGCAAACTTACGCAGCTTTTTAGCAACAAGGCACATAACTCCACCATAAGGACGACCCCTTATGTCGTCACTGCATTACAAGATTATTATTTAGGACAATATCGTCTGTTTTTGTTTACAAGCATTAGAAATGTATGTAAAACTAAACATAATTTAATTTTCGTATGAAAATTAGCAAAAATTGTTTTTAATAATACTTTGTGCATATGTATTATACTGACTTTGGTGATTTTTGAACAATTATGTTTCACATGGTAGTGTAGCAACACAGTTATTATGTGGTGAGATATTTAACAACTGCATTATTACCGATTGTCCACAGTGTGTCAGTGAAAAAATTTTTTAAAATCGGTTAATATTTGGCGAAGATATGAAAAATGACGAAGTGGGACGTTTTTTGGGACACAGTGTAAAATCCTCCTTAATGCATTGTGTCGCACTCGATATCGTGCGTTGTCGAATAATAGACTGAAACAATTAAAAAGCTTCTAAATTTTTATAATCGGGTCTATTTACACGACTTGTACAAAGTTAACTTCAGGCTTTAATTGACCAACTGGCCTGCTTATGCAGAGTGACATTCCTTTTCAACGAAGAGATGCAGACAAAAGGCAGCAGAATGGTAGACATTTCATAAGCAATAAGCTTCATTGCCTGTCCCTGCTCTAAAGTCAACGAATTAATCTGTCATTCAGTCAAAAAATTGTAGAGTGGTCATAGTAGTAAAGGTTTAGCGAAGTGGTGCGTTTTTAGCTGCTGGCAAAACCTATAGCGACTCACAGATCTCACCAGACGTGCCACTGACGTGATGGTCGTATCCTTGGCCGGCAGGTCGTTCCAGAACTGTGGGCCGACAACCGGGAAAGTTTGGCTGCAGACGGCTGAGGCAATATAATATTCTGACAGTCATAAACTATTATGTCTGCAGGTTAAGGCCTAATGCAGCGATGCTGATAGAACAGAGATCGGCGCTATATTGATAGGCTAGGCCCTATATCCTTGACCGACCGCTGCTTGTTGGAGGTCGTTCGATCGTCGCGTTTTATTGAGTGTGCATGGGCTACGCGTAATCTACAAACTCAGTTGGACCTAACAGAAACTAGTTTATTTATTCACCACAAAGGTGGACAAATGAACAGACAGACAAACAGAAAAAAATGGCTACACACTACAGAGACCTGATCTACATGGTCTAGGTCTATACATCATTTCCCTATAGCTTAGGCCTACTATTATTATTTTGGTCATCTTTTCTCTTGCATAGGCCCTATACTGAACACGCCTATACTTCCGCACTCAAATTAGGCCTACCAGTAAATATGACACAGATAGCCCATAGGTTCTTTTCACAGTAACATAAACCTCGATTCAAAAGTCAAAACTCTGAAAACATGTTTAAAATCGCTTTAATGGAGATAACAGCTTCGTCTACTACAACATCGTAACGACCACAACAGTGACATTTATAGTTAAGGACGTTCAGAAAATAGATCGGCGTCGGGCAGTACATTCGTATAGCGTCCACTGTATGCACGCAGTGTACGAACGACTTCTTCGACGATATTCGAAGCTTATTGCCGTTTAACAACAGCAGAACTATAGGCCTATACCAGCATGCGCTAGCCTATGGTTTAGGCAAGACACGCACGCAGTCAAATGCCAGGTCATTCATTGAAAGACAACGTCAGCATGCGCGTGCGCATTTCACACGCGGTTGCTCCAATCCAAACACAAGGAATTAAAGGACAAAACAAAAATCGTTCGTTTCAACGGCCAAGTTAGCAAAAATCCACGTAATACCAGGTTCACGAAATACGGTAATCAACCGGCTTGTCAAAACTTACAGCATAAGTCACATCACAGCATGGTCACATTCTGCAGAACGATTTACCTGTTATGCTGACGACTACGTAGGCCTAGGCCTACCAGACGAGATGTAATATCTCAACACTGAATAATTGCATGCGACTATAAATAAATGACTGAAGCATGCAAATGATCGACGCAAGGAAGTAACTATAGCTAACCTATTATCACGCATGTGAGGTGCCGCTCTCCATGATATTGCATAGTCACACTATGCGCCACTTTATAGACTTTGAGCAGCCCCAAACACTGACGCAGTGTCCCAATGGGAAAAATTGTCCTGTGTACTGTGGTTTAGTTATTATTATGCCTATATTTTGCTGCACCGTCCAGAAAAAAGCCATCCATCTCCATTTTTCGAAATTTTAGAATCCAGTGCCGATATAGGCCTATTCAGAGGCCGTCAACTTCACCTTATTCGTTACTCCCTCGTCATAAAGGTTTATACCATTTTTGACGCGCTATAGCTACGCTGTACGGCGTACTTGGCATATTTGTCGTCCGTCCGTCTGTCGCCCGTATGTCACGGATGTATTGTGGCTAAACGGTGCGAGATTAAGGCCAAGGTTGCTACTGAGTGATCACTTCTTTCAACAGAAAATCGCATACGCCCTTTCAGTTGAGATGAAAATCATCGACCTTGGATGACCTTGAAGGTCAGTACTGCAACAGGAACTGTATAGGCTGTAGCGCGTCTTCCCTAGCGACAGCTGGGCTTTCTTGTTGGTTTTCCTGCAGCCCATGTACGGGACGGACAGACCAGGCCCGTCGAGAGCCACAGTGGGGCCCGAGGAAACATTCTGGCAGGGCCCCTAAACATTTTCATGAGGCCCCTCTAGGGAGAAAATTTTTGAATTTTTCTTTTCAAAAATGCTATACATTCTGGCGTACTTTATATTTCTGGCCGACGACGGGGCCCCCCAAAACGTCGCGGGACCCGGGGTAGCTTACCTCCCTTACGCCACCCTCTCGACGGGCCTGGGGCAGACAGAAGGACGGGTAAGACGCATCTTAAGTGCCTATTAAAACGGCCGCACATTAACGCTGTTGGTCGATACGATTATCTCATAGCACAGAGAAAGATTAAACCAGCATATACAGTGGCTTCCATCCCTATGCTTGCAGACGCAGCTTGCGCCCATGTGAAAAATAGGGGGAGTTTTGATAAGGTTTAGATCAAAATTCCCCCCTATTACTTCCTCTTACCTTTCACTGTGCAAACTACATCCTTAACAAAACTTTCTCCCTAAAGACGAAAGAAGCCAAAATGGAGGGAAAAACTTGAGTCAGAAATTGGAGGGCTCAGCCCAAAACTGGGGGAAAGTTGCGCCCGATTCTGATTCCAGATTTGGGGGATAGAAGCCACTGAGCATGTATGCCACTATAAAACTCACAAGACATTGCAAACGTTTCATTAACTATATAGGAACTATGTGATTTACCCTTGCGTTAAAACGATGCGGTAGAATCAGGCGAATCTCCGGCTGGAAATCCAAGTTTGTTTTTAAATCGCACGTACAGAGACTAGCAGGCAGCAGGTGCACAGAGCATGCACATATTATATACGAGATAAAGCTGGAAACCTGAGAACATTGTCAACACAACAAACTCTATACGGCGTACCGTAATTAGCGTAATATAGTACACGTGTATAGGGCCAACGAATGCATGAGTGAATGACTGCGGCAACACACGAGGATCTTCGTCATATAGGATAGGCCTATGAACTGTAGTGTTGATTAAAAGACATGATATCCTCAGTGGCGTCATTTCAGTAAATCATTGGGGGTCTCGATCAGTAATCATTGGAGGCCCTTGGGGGGTCTCAATCTGCGTAACGTATTGTTCTTGCAGCAGTAACACTGTTTCATTCAAAGGTACGACTTACAGGGAAAAGATTAAAATCATAAATGCTCAAGGGGGAGGAGGCGATCCGTAGACTCCCCCCCAGCCATCCTAAATGACGCCCGTGAAAATCCTCGATCGCATCACATAATCACATTCAATGCATGCACGCCGCTTCATATACGGACGTCATAACGCAAACAGCGCCGCCATAAGTATAGCAGATAATCAATCGATACTCCAAATTAATACAACGATCAACAAATTGACGATTATTACAATACAAATAATAATAATAATAATAATAATAATAATAACGATGACGATAATCGACATGAGTCCGCGGGAATAATCGATTAAACTGTGGAGTCATCATTCAGTCTCACACAAAGACGACGACATTGGGTTCCTGCCGTAACTTAGACGAGCCGCATCCGATTGTTTCATCGCATTGTCTGTCTGTCTGTCTGTCGGTCGCTGTGCTGTAGGCTGGTAACCGGTCACGCGTTGATCATAGCGTGTCGACGAGCACCATCTTGGACGTGTAGGGAACCAGCCCATCTTCATCGTAGGCGCATGCGTCGAGACTGGCGTCGTCACTGCTGACGTCACTGGCACCGATCACGTCAATAGGCTCTGCATACAACAACACAAACAAGCATACATTAAGCCATCTGAGTTAGCCTACAAAATGTACGCCGCTAGTTACTTAAGACTCAGGCAAACTCAGCCTCCTATCCCAGCGGATGTGGGACCCTGGACCGCCTTCAACGGTGGAAGACAGCTGAAATACTAAGTGAACAGCAGCCGAACACTAAGTCCAAAACATTTTTCTCGATTTTTTTCGCGTAGTTTTCAGTTTAGACTTTCTAAAGCGAAATTATAGTACATTCTAAACTAAATTCAAACTGATTTTCAAACGTATTTGTTGATTTAAAAAAATCAGGTACGTTTAAACAGCAAAAGCGGACTTTTTACGAATTTTTTCAACGAAACCCGCTTAATTATCTAAGTTTCTGGAGAGCTTGTCGATTCCTAAATCTGACCACCTATACCGCAAACGGAAATGAATACATGAAGTTATTTAGACCGTCAGACGTATAGACTCGCAGATACACTCCAGAGACGGTTACAATGATATGATTTATAGACTGAGCTAATTTTCATCAATTATTCTCTATCGACACGACGCAGCATCGTGAATGTCAGCCGTGTCAAGTGTCTGCAAGGAGATGAAGGCAAGCTACGACAGCTGCAGAAAGACGTCAAGTTAGTCAAGGTCAAGCCAAGGTCATACTGAGCTAGCGAGGTCAGGCAAGGTGCATCAAGTCTCGTCGGGGTTTCTAACCGTCCGTCCGCGCGAGTATGCGGGTGACGTCTAGAGCCGTAGTGACGTGTGATATCAAATGTCGACACCACGGAAGCGCGTTGCGTTCTCGTGCTATCAGCGGGAGACGCGTGATGTCACGCTGGCTATGACACAGGCCACGCATCTGACATACTAGCCCCATCACAGTGGCATGCGGACTGAAAACTGTCGTCCTGTGTAATTTGTGCAACGCAGATGCCTTAGGCGAATTGCTAAAATCAGTGCAAACACGACCGAAACTCCGAAAGTAAGGTAGGGACGACGCAGAACACTTAAGTTTTAACGCTCCAGCTTTCATTGCATCATCAACACCTGCTACTTGCCAGTTATTATTCCTGACTGTATGTAATCTGCAAATCTTCACTGTTTTATGGTTGAAGGTCACATTGTACATCTATCACAAGTAGGTGCTCTTGTCCGGTATATGGCCCGGTGCATTGTTTGGCCATGTACCGGGTCAGGCCAACTCAGTCCTCCATGGGATGGGAAATGAGTAGTAGCTTACGGGCTACGGGGTGAAGGCCAAGTGTGGCTGATTGGTATGTCTGCTATCTGCAAACCGCGGATCCAATTGTTCGCTCAGGCGGGCAATGGATGGCCGCATACTGCGCTGCGGCATAATTAGCTTATGCCAATCAGCTGTCACTTCCGAAATTGTAAAGCGCTTCTGGGCCACTGTAAGAAGAGCTACAGCGAGTGCTGGACTTTACTTTCACCGAAATGGCCGTACTGTAAGCATTCCTGTGTTTTTGCACTCTACGTTGCGGTAAGAAACGAAAAACTGTGAGAATACATGCTTGGACTTGCTTTGTACAGTCGTCAATACGCAGAATGAGCGATTGCCTACTGCAGGGCATCCAATCCAGACTTATCGGAAATCGAACAGCGGCGACACAGACGAGATCAGTGGAGCCGCGCAACGCGATGTCGACAAGAGATGAAACAGCAACAGTGCAGGACCAAGTGACATCTAGTAGTAGATGTCACTCGGCAGGAGTGCGTGTCCGTAATCCAAAGGTTCAACCGTCTGAAAGTGTATACTGCAACATGCATTTTCACTAACACTAACACTCACCCTAACCCCAAACCTAACCCTACTCTAAGTTAAGAGGAAATGTGAAAACTGAGTCAACGTCTGCAGAAGTGCATAGGAAAGAACGCTAAAATTTCGGACAATACAATCGAGCTGTCCCCACAGCGCAGAGAGTGAGTCGTACGCAGTGTACGCTGCATGCAGAGTGCTACGACCGGCTATGGACGAGATAACACACGGGGCGCAGCAGCTCTCGTGACAGCGTATATTAGAACGCTCCCCGGCATCAGTTTGCATCAGCACTCAGCGCGTGGCAGCAGCAAGGCCATCAGAAATGAGTTGACCGCGATCGACCTCCATGCTGCTGCACGGACCACCAACACCCACCACGCGTCAGCAGCAGCAGCCGTATAGCCATAACAACACTCAGGAGACACGCGACTGACCACAGCCACTGACTGTGCGATGCTTGGTGCCAGACAGCGGGCGTCACCATCGCGTCGCTGCTAAATTACATCGCCGACCCAACCCGACAACTGCAGCCACGCCGACAGCGTCAGCGTCGTCGTTGTGGGCCGAAATGCACAGCGACCGACCGGGAATTAGACGCACGCACGCCGGTCACCGGACGGCATGCGTTCTCACTATAGCTGTGTTTTTGATGGCCTAACTGTTTTGGTTAGTTCATAGATATGTATATTATAAATACGCTAATTTTGTGCCAAGCCTACCACGATCTGAGTGCGGTTAGCAAAAACGTTTTAAAAACGTTTTAATTTCTGTTAATTAAATTGTTATGTTGTATTGAGATTTAAAAAGAACGTTATTAACGTTATTAACGTTATTAGAACGAAATTAGCGTATTTATAATACACATACCTATGGGCCTGCCAACGCGTTAGACCTCGGTAGGCCATCAAAACACAGCTTTTATGTTGGTCGACCAGCCGCCACTTAAGGCGCGTTCAGAGCGACGTAACTGAACTGAAATGACATGGTCTAGTTTTTGACCAACTGACCAATGAGTAAACAGTAATGCACTGTCTAACAATGTCGGTGGCCTACGTGGCTACGCCTACGTACGCGTCAACCAATGACCACTGGGCTCGCCCTGCTTGCCCATTGGTCAGTTCCTCAAAAACACTGTGTCAGTTCAGTTCAGTTACGACGCTCTGTACGCGCCTTTAGGCTATACACACGCTTTAACTCGCATTACGAGTGGAGCAAATTCATGTCGAGACACCACGAGAGCTGTCCTGCCTGTAGCATCACTGCAAACCGCAACGAAATTGAACGAATTATCAATTTCAAAACTGTAGTCACATGCAGATGCGCATATTAATGCTGCTCGCTGTTTTACGACTATACGCACAATCGAAACAACGCTCGAAAAGTATAGAAGCATTTGCGCTGGATGGACGTGACAGGAACGAAAGAGTTACTTTGATCAACGTCGATGACGTCACTCGTCCAAGTGACATATCTGCATCTGCAGCATCACTGCATCCCCCTGGCTGCGGCGCCCCGGAAAGTCTCGGATCATTATCTGCGCCGCGCTTTGGCCAACCGAGACGGAAAAGGACGAAATTTTACGTCATTTCGTGTCGTTTCTCGCATACTTAATTGCAGGCTGCTTTTCAAACCAAAGTCGCGGAGAAAAATGATCCATACGACAGCACAATGCGAGGCATGCTGAACAATAAATTCGTGGCTGATCTTTTGGGCTTTGTGCCAGTTCATGGCCACATTTTGATGACCATATAAATTTATTCACGCTCATATTTAGCGTATACATCGTGCACATGAGATTTTGTATTAAATAATAAACTATTTTCAGTACAGGTGATCGCCGTTGCCGTGATTGTATTCTGTGCGAATTATGAGCACATGTTTCGAAATTTTTTTGGGCAAATGCGCCAGTAAAAATGTTTAGTAACCTATAACTGGCAAAGACATGGAGAAAAGTTTCGTGTTTCACTTTTCTCCATTTTTTTCGACTCACGATGCGTGCACAGTCGATTATTTTATCTTAGTATAATATTTTGTCAACAGTCACATCAGCAATGCAATGCAGTGGGATAGTTACTGCTCTGGCTGCTGTCACAAACGACACATAACGTTTCACGGAAAAGGCATGCCATGCCGCAACAAATTCTGCACTTAACGACCCCAACCCACTATAACCAATTTTTTCTCTTTCTGACGAAATCCACCTTGACTGTAAATTAGACCGTTGTCAGCTGAATCGCGGCGTCCGGTCCAGGGCTGCAAGAATCACGTCAATAATCACCTCTGGGCATCATCATTATGAGTACATGAGTGCATGCGGTGGCATCTGGCGAATGTCCAGCGAACTGATAACAACGCCAGCAGTAATGTAACGACGCCAATTAACAGTTGAGTCGCATCGATTCAGTGGGTCATGAACTAACATAACGTCATGACGACGAACAGCACAGTCAAATACGAGTACCCCCCACACAGCCACTCACATCATAGACGTTCGTATCCAACTTTAATCCTCACATACTGCGACCGCCGCCATCAAAATCCGAACGGTTGGCCAGACACCCTTCGCTCGGCCCTTCCGAATTTCATCCAAATCCTTTCGCATGAATGCACCATCACCCCTCTCAGTAATATTCCGGTTATCTATACGTACCTGGCAACTTCGTTGATGCTACCAATGACGTTGCTACAATGCTAAGTTGTCATGTTAATGCCAAAGAATCCATCCACAACAGAATCAAAATCGCCAGCAAAATCTGCAGTCAGTACCAATACTGTCACCCCCTCCTTCAGCCATGTCCAACTTCTCCACAAAATGTCCTCAGAATCCGTTCCGACGTTTTCGAGTAATCCAGCCGACAGCCAAACGCACAGAATGGAAAACGTTCTGACCTCCAGTGGCTTCTAACCATATACCTATAGTGGGCGCAGCTTGCGCTCAGCGAAAAATAGAGCAGGAGAGTTTTGTTAAGGGTGTAGATCAAAACTTCCCAGTTCCTATTTTTACTGGGCAATCTATACCCTTAACAAGGAGCCCCAAGAAGCCTGAAGGGGGGTGCTTGAGTCAGAATGTGGGGGACCTTGAGCCTAAAAGTGAGTGGAACTTGCGCCCTACTCCGGATTTCGGGGATCGTAGAAGCCACTGCTGACCTCTTTCTTCAGCGCAGGTATAACACACAAACGATCTAAAAATGAATAGATGTAAGCAATGTGCCTGGTTGCAGTCTGTAATCCGCAGCCATATCCTTGTGCTAGTAATCACGGACGGACTCTGTACAGAGGAACCGTTGCGGCGGCGCCACTGCTGCCGGTGCAATGTCAAAAGGTGAGGTCAGACTGTCAGATGCGGGACTATATACGACCAGCCGATATGAAACATTGCATCGCCTGGCCTGGCCTGGCTATAATTATCACGCAATATACACTTTGATACGCAGCACATAGATCTGTCTAACTGAAGCCCACCGCAATGCAGTGATTCCATTTCACACATTATGTCCTGTTCTGTCTATATAGACCAGGCCCAGGCCTATATACACATCAGCAGCTGTAAGTGTTAATGCTTGCAGCGGCCTGCATCCGAAATAGACATGAACATCACGCCGTGAACGATATAATGCCCGTGAAGCAAGCCACGAAACCCAGAGCTCATGTCTTGCGAAATCAGTCAGATATAGAATAGAGTTAATCCCAGTGGTTGGCTACATACCGAGATATGACACAGGATGATATATAAAATGGTGGCGCATAAAAAGCGGAGAATGAAGATTGGGAAATCGGACAGTTTCGGAAACGGCTATAGCCTCGAAAACTGCACCGAACGGTCATCATCTAAACGCTTAAACGCAGTCTTTAAAGGCGCGAACGGAGCGACGTAACTGAACTGAACTGAAACGGTTTGGTTTCTGACGAACTGGCCAATAAGCGAGCAGGGTGAGCCTATTGGTTGACGCCTACATGCACATAGTCATAGACGCCGCTATAGACAGTGCTTAGTGTAATGCATTACTGTTTGCCCATTGGCCAGTTCGTCAAAAAACTAAACCGAGTCAGTTCAGTTCAGTTACGACGCTGCGTACGCTCCTTAATACGACCGCCTTTCAGCGCAATGATTTAGGCTAATCGCAGCCTATCCGAAAGTGTGCAAATGCTCGATATATATGTGGCGCATGTACATATATATGCTGCATTCATTTCTTCACGCGCCACCCGGTATAGCTATAGCAACGAACCACAGTCGGAAGGCGACGGCGAGTACGATGACGTGGTTGATTCGCTGGACGTCGGTGACCTTGACGAAGGTCGAAACGCGCCGCTGTCACTACCAGGAGCAGTAGTTGCTGCTGTGGTGACGTCACGGTAAGACTGGGCGGTCAGTTCAGCCAGGCGACGTCGAAGTCGGAGCTGATCCTGTTCCAGAGCCTGCTTGGCGCGCATAGCCAGCAGCATCTTCTGCTCCAGCGACTGAACAAACACATCACAACAGCATATATACACTGACGTTTGGCCCAAACAAAAGAAAAATATTGCCCCCCCTGTGCCCTGGCTCTTGAACCTCCCC
>Ga0209671_1008053_pt1 | contig 11005 bp, 6 predicted proteins | sample WorMetHERISLAND2_2_FD_187401 | JGI IMG/M metagenome (GOLD analysis project Ga0209671, IMG submission 187401) | Marine gutless worms symbiont microbial communities from Max Planck institute for Marine Microbiology, Germany - Olavius geniculatus... | ecosystem: Host-associated > Annelida >...
GTATAAGTGCTGGTTTGATTTAATTCAGTTCTCCTTATATATCCTTCATACAGTCTTTGAAAATTCTTGAAATGTCTTTGACTTTTATTTTGACAAATGGACAAGAACCATGTAGTTGTTTGCAGTCACGTTGACAAATGCATGAAAATTTATTTTGGACGTAGAAAACATAAAAATGTCACTGCTTTGTTATGTGAACTGCGATTACCATCTTTCCAAACAGTGTTGCTTAGTGGTTTGTCCATTTTTCGCCAAATCCAACTACAGTAATTTACAGTTTTTCGTTACTGTGTCTGTGTTTTTATTTGTACTGTCTTGTTTTGTTTGGTTTCTGTCCTGTTGTCTATGTATCATATGGGCCTGTTTACTTACCTGAAATAAATGTGATTGATTAATTGGTTGATTGTCGACTAACGCTCTGTCAGGACCTGTTGGGTATAGCATTCAGTCTCAGTGTGAGTATGGACTTGCACTTGGACGATGTAATGCAGACATTAAGAGCTATAAATGCCCGATTTAACCCTTATGATGATTGCCGACTGACTATTCAACCCTTTATGTGTCAGGACCTGCTTGGCGTGGCGTTCAACCGCATCGTAAGGATGGACCTTGCCTCGGGTGATGTGCTGCAGACCTGGCGCTATGAGAATGTGAAGACTTGGAGCGTCAACTGGGAAAACAAACATGTGCAGGTAGAACTAATGGTCTGCCTCAGCGTGCCTCTCTGAGGTTGCATTCACATAAACACGAGTACAAGTCTGGCACTGTGCAGGTACCTCGTATACGAGTTCCGGCAAACACGAGTTTGCGGGTATTTCAACGGCGGCCGTTTACATACATACGAGTACGTGTTACCTGTGAATTTCACTTGTACGAGTAGTTTCCGTGCAGGTCATGTTTTTATCTAACCCGTGCGAAGTAAACTACTCCTAAATAACAATAATTTAATGTACAAAAGCTATGGCACATATTTGATGTCAGAACCGACGTCACTGTAAAATTATTCATTGTTAGAGGTGCGCGGTTGGTGAAATTATTAGCAATGTGATGAAATATTGTTGTTTGTTCGTGAAGCATTTCCTCAATTCGATTTAATTCAATATGGCCGACACGCATTTAGTTATGTGCTTGTACAAGTGACTGTGAATGCTCCACTCGTACGAGTGAAGCTTCTACGAGCTGTAAACCGAAACCCGGACTTGTACTCCTACTCGTACTTGTGTCTGTGTGAATGCAGCCTTAGTCTTATGGTAACGTCGTTACATGTCCTGGCAGTCTGTTGACTTTATGCCACATTTAAGTCTATTCGTACATCATCATCATCATCAACATCATTAGTATCATCAATGAAGTTACTTGATGTTGAGCCGGGTTAGTACTGGGATGGGCGATTGTTTGCTGGTGTACTGGCTTGTTATTGAACTAAGCCACCCAGGCTAACACAGCCTGGCCATCCCATTGTGCGTTGGCAAAATGAGTATTGGTGATGGTTATGGCCACTGTTAGGGAAGAAACAGTGGTTAAAGGTGCTGGAGTTTAAAGGCACTGGTTGATAATAGAGCCGGTCAACCAGCTGAATTAAGTTGTGTGTTAGCTTAATGCAGTTACCTAGTTCAGCTGTCTAGTCTATGCAAAATATTATCCTTCTTGTTTTTTAAGCGTGCGTACAAATTTGGACTTATTCTTCAAGGGACAATAATTGGTAATGACGAGAACGTTTCTTTAGACACAGTGTACAATAGGTATAATGTGTGTGTATCACGCACTTCAGTAAAATTATTGTTAAAATGAAATAAAATTATTGTCATCATTTTTTTGTCAGATATCACTGGAGGGAGATGAGAAGATAGTATTTCACTGCCTGACGGCTGACTGCAAGGTCGTCCATGAATGCATCGGTGGATATATCTTCTTGTCGATGAGGTCGGGCGATCGCAATCAGTCGCTCAACCAGGAATTGTTTCACAAACTCACCGGCGGCTGGCAGTGAATGATGGGTCTATTGATTAACTGGTTTATTGATTTATTGATGAATGGATGGATGGATCAGTGGCGGGGGTGCATTGGATCCAGAATATTCAGATCCGGCTGGATTCGGATCCAAGCCGGATCCACAAGATAATAGTGCTAATAGTAGTGACGACTTACAGCAGAGCTGGCCGGTTTAACAATAAAATATGGTTACAGTAAAATATAATAAAATGACTACACCTACATAAAATTACTGGGATACTCCAAGTCATACATTTTACAGAAAAGATAACCTTTCAGGGTCCACTTAAATGTAACAGTGTCATTGTTATTAAATACCGCCGGATATCTCACCATATTTAAATGTGTTCCAGTGCACCCCTAATGGATGAATTGCTGGATTGATTTGGCTGTATCGGTTGTTAATCGATGCATGCAATGTGTCAATTGCACAGTGCAAAATTACTTCTCACATTAAAAGCCATTTAAATTTACAATAAAACTAGTTTACCGTAATAAATTATAAAGAAGTGCTGCATTTCTTTTCACAGTCTTAGAGATCAGTACGTATTTCTACATTTGCAAATTAAATAGAATTTGACTGAAAATTTTTAAGTGAATATCTTTTATTTTATAAATAGCTGAACTCAATTTTGATGGAGATTACAAGTTGTGACGAAATTGATTATGGACGGACAAAAATGAAATTTTGCACAACATATTTTTGGTGTCCTTCTTGACCAATCTGCTTTCAACTAACCCCATCTACACAGTGAAGTCTTGTACTGGGTTTTATTCTAATTTAGTCCTTAATAATGTTGAAAATCTGTAACAAACATTTTTATTTTGTGGCTGTTACTTTATATGTTGTTGAAGCTCAGTAACTTGTATATGTGGTTTAGCCAATGTTTGTTTGAAAATGAGTTGCCAAAACAGAACTTCATTTCTGAGCATTTTTTCTGTTATTAAATCTTCATTCATAAATGTTGTTAGTTTTACCCTGAGTTTTCTTATTATGATATTTATCATTTAAATATTTCAGATTTCACTCTTTTGCTGAGTTTTATTGTTTTCATATCATTTAATGCTGCTACTACATGTTGTGTGGGTATTATAAGTTATGGAGTGTATACATGTCGAACATATTGCTGCTGGTTGAGGAGCAATAAACATAAATGTTGTTAGTTGTGTAAATCACTTGTGCCGTTACACTGCGTTTATTTCTACTGCATTATTTTTGAAATTAGAAACCGATTTGTGCTAAATCTATGGTGCCAAGGCGAACTTCAGTGCCAAGGGTTGAAGTGTATATAACGTGCGCAGCTTGCCTGGTATTTGTCTGTCGTTGGTGTATTTGCCGTTTCTGAGAAAATGTCGATGTGGTGTTGATAGTTTGGTGGATACATTAAGAGATTGATTTGCATGGGTTGTGTACATTATCAGAAGCAGGGAGATGTAGTGGCTACTTGGTTGGTTATCTACACTGTTGGCCGTAAAATCGTGCCTTTTTACTTCTGTTTATATCTTCACCCCAATTATTGACCGATCTTCAGAAATTAATCACTGGTACACTTTATGAACAATTGGCAATAATGTGATTATTATACATCCCACCACTCACCACGGTAGTGCGTTTCTGCACTACCTTGATAAATATGAATGTGAGAAAAACTACCAATATAAACAGACATTTAGGTAAATAAAAAAACACTTCAGACCATCGTTGGAGTGAATGATTTGTATGACACTAAACTGTGTAGACCCACACAGTCTAGTGTCATCAGACCATTCGCCGCAATGTTGATCTAAAGTGTTTTTTTATTTACCAAAATGTTTTTTGTTATTATCGTAATACATGCATATTTCAGTCACATTTTACAAGATAGTGTAGTGATGCATTTATGGTGCGGTGGGATATATAAGAATTACATTATTGCAAATTGTTCGCAGAGTGTACCAGTGAAAAAATTTTGAAAATCAGTTAATAACTGGCGAAAATATGGACTTTTGTGGCACGTTTTTTATTAGCCCACCCTGTAGAACCTTATTGTTGTTGTTTTAAACTGTGGAATAACGTGTAGTTTGTACGCAGTGTACATACCATTGCATTGCATTGCTTTGACTGTGTAGTTTCTGTATTTGTCATTTGAGTTGATTTTGGACAGTTTTGGATGTGTATAGTTCTATGGAGCATCACCTGCCATATGGGATCACACAGTGTTTCTGCCAGGTGATCATGCCCCGCCTTAATCTGCCAGCTAGGTAGGCCGGGGTACTCAGTTTACCTATTCGCTAGGGATGGAAGGCTGAGTTTTGTGAGTGGTGAGACAGTCACTCACCCACGTAGTAAGCACACAGCTACGAGGGTTCTTTGATAAGTATATTACAAAACTGCATCATTTTTTTACTTTTCGCAATATAAAAAATGTGAAATATGTATTTTGTAGCCAATTTAATTTCTAGTACCAGCTGTGACGTCACTGGCATTGTTTATACCATAAGCATTAATTATGGCAACATTGCCATTGAAGTTGTTCTGTAATAACGTCACAATAATGATGTTATCACCAGAAAAATTTCCGTGTCTGTTCAAAATTAAATAATCCCTTACAAAATGTATACCTTGGATTTTTCATGTTTTAAGAATTAGTGGAATGGCGCCGTTTTGCAACTTATTTATCAAACGACTTTCGTACACGTGTTTAGTGCCTAGTGCCTTCATGTTTACAATCATCCGTCCAGTCATTAAGGTGACGGCTATTTTATAGTTGAAAGAATCGTAATCTGTCCCAAGTATGTACTCATTTTAAGTGTGTAATTTGTAGTTAATGTTGTACTAAGTTAATGTGCAGCTTGGTGGTTCTTAAAATGTTAGGTTAAGCTCATTTTTGTGTTTCTGTAAAAGTTTAACTTTCTGTTTATTGTAAAGTTTAAACTTACCGTTCCATTATTATTGTGTTTGTGTGCATTCTGCCTGAAAAGGTCATCCCCAAAATGACCCATACTGTGTCGGGTGGGACGTTAAACTCTGCTCACTCACTCACTTGGTGGTTAAGGCATTGTACTCGTGATTGTGAGGTTTTGGGTTCAGTACCTGGCTTGTTCGCTGCCTCTCTCTGCAAGCAGTATAGTTTGATTCTGACAACATGGCTGTGATATCCAGCTTCTGGGAAGGTAAACTAAAGCCAGAGATGTGGCTGGTCCCGTGTTGGATACTTTACTTTTTTACCTTTTGGTAAGCTTAAGTTTAATAAATTGAGTCGTGAAATGAGTCATTTGGTTCAACAGGTTGGTAGTGTAGAGTTTGTCAAATGATTAGTTTTTTGAGTCAGTTGTTAATATGCATTCAAGTTGCATTGCTATTTCTGCAAAATACACTGCAAAGAATGCTGAAATAATTTTAACTAGTGAAATATTGGGATAAACTGTAACAATTACTTTTTAATTTTTTGTAGGTTTTTGCTTGTTCATTGTTAACTTTTACGTTGTCAGTTTGTTTTTCTGCTTGCCTGTTTTGGATATTTATTGTGTCAGAATCCTTACACTCAATTTTCTGCCATGTTGATTACTTTTTATCATCTGTTTGAAGACTTGGAGTACTTATGACGGGCGTTCAAAAGGTTTTGCAAGTCGATATGTTGAACTGAAAAACTTTTCAAATTTTATGCACCAATAAAACGCATGTTTCTCCTAAACACGTATGAGCCTAAAGCGGATATGACGTCATTGTAATGTATGACGTCATAGAGCGTTAAATAGGAACGATTTGGAGTGCTAGTGCAATCAGTGTAAAATTGGGCTTGCTGCTGCATGACATTTCTTCAGTCTGCCGTCGTATTTTCCAACACGAGCCCCTGGAACATGTGATTTGATGAGAGCCCTAACAAGTATGTCTGTGAATTTCTCATTTGCGATTATAAATATTCAATAGCCAAAATCTGTGCCAGCCGTGAAAAAACTATACGTATGAGGAAAATTAGGCAAAGTTTACAACTTGATAGGCCCCCGAATATTAGACTAACAAAGTTTTTAAAAATTTATACACCAGTAAAAGTTACATTTCTCCCATACTCGTATGAGCTTAAAGCGAATATGATGTCATTGAAATTTATGACATCATAAAGCGTTACAATTTGGAGGGCCAGTGCAAACAGCACAAATACATACACACGACAATTCTCCAGTCTGCAGCCGGATTTACAAACGTGAAACCCCAGGATATGTGATTTTGTCGAAGCCCTGACAAATGCGTTTACGAATTTCTTATTTGCAATATGAATACACAGTAGCGGAAATCTTCACTGGCTATTAATAAGAATGCTTCTGTTAATTACGATGTCACGTCATGATTTGACGTTGTCAGTAAAATTTTATTGAAAAGTTAACAGTTAGTGATATCTGTCGTCTTTGTGAAAGGTTAGACAATTTTTACAACATACGCCTTGGGGAGCCTTGATGTGTGGGGACCTGGGAGTAAGCCCCAAAGATCTTTCTAAATTTGGCAGCCCAATCCCAAAGTTAAAATTACCCAGCAAGCTGTTCGCGGCTCTGGCTTCGTACAATAAGACCGCCCTACATACAGCAGAGACTTGACTTACAGTGACTCCATAGTGTCTGCTATCCAAACAATGAATGACTCAAGTCTGTGGTAAAAGCCTGGCTGGAGGGACCGATATAAAATGCCTTATGACGTCATAAGTTACAATGACGTCATATCCGCTTTAAGCTCACATTAGTTCCAGAGAAATGTGCTTTTTATTGGTGTATAGATATTGAAAAGTTTTTCAGTTCAACATATCGACTTGCAAAACCTTTTGAACGCCCCTCGTATGTTAGCTTGTAGTGGATTTTTCGGAGCATAGGAGCATTTTTGGCTGGATGCTCTCCGAGGACGACAAAAGTAATTAACTTGGCTTTTATCCAGGAATCTAGGAGTTTATAGTATTTTATATTTTATCTCTTTTTTTATCTCCTTTCCCACGGGTACTCCAGTCTAGCTGGGTATACGCTTGTAGTTCACGGTGGAGCTAACCAACAGGTAATGTTTTTTTTGTTACATGTTGAGCAAAAAACGAATATTTCACAGCATCTGTTTTCTGTGAGTTGTTGTTTATAAAGACTTAAGAAGTTTAATTGTATGGTAAAACACGTCATATTTCACAGTTTAATCCAGGGTTGACAGAAACGTAGGTTTTTAAAAGGCCTAATAACCTTTCACTGTTTCGGGGAATTTTTGGTTTTTAAACCTTAGCTGAAAAGTTTGTTCCATGTGTTCTGTGTTTTACTCGGTTCACAGAATATCCAAAATTTTGCAAATTTATAGCTTTAAATGTTTCAGAAAAGTAACATAATGAAATATTTCACCATTAGTGGAACAGTAAGTCAGAACTGGATTAACTTCAAATGAGTTTTTGGGTGGGTTTTTGGTGGTTTTTTTGTATGGCTTTACCAAACAAAACCCACTGGGTTTTCTGGGTATCTGCCCACGTCTCTCAACCCTGGTTTAACCCTTCGTTATACGTTTGACAAGTGTATATTTTGCTGGTCGAACGTACTGTGCCAAGATAATAGGTATTGCCAGTCTTCGATTAAACTGTCTGCGGTCATCTACACTGCGAGGCATAAAAAACACCAAAATTTATCAATCATAACTTGAAGGCGGATTATCGGATTTTAATAATTTTTCGGTACAACTATTAATAATACAACTTGTCATCAAACGATTATTCAAGTTTCCACCTCAGCCAACATGTTTCTGCACTACCTGGGGAAATCAAAACATAAAATCGGCGTTAAAATGAACGAAAAACGACAAAACCGTCCATGACTTTACTGATAGTAACTTGGAGAAAGATAACGAGATTTCAATAGTGTTTGGCATAAACATTTCCAACATAACTGGCCATAAAATGGTCATTCAAATTCCTAGTTAACCAACATCTGTTGCTGCATTACCTGGAGAAACGGAACAAATGCAACATTAGTTAAAAAAGAGAAAAACGGCAGTAAATTTAATCATTGCAGATATGTAGCCCTTAACAGCCCCGATCACAGTGTATTTAAACTGTTATGCAGCAGCGAGTTTATGGGACGCTGTTTAGGAATATCAATGAACTCAAGAAGCGATTGGTTGAAGTCTGAAGCAGAACATTATCAACACTGCTATCAACGCATAGAGAATGCATTTCCCTGTCTGTGCTTACACAAATGGCCAATATTCCGAATATTTACCGTCAGCAGTTGCACAACTGGACAATTGGATAAACTGTCAACCAAAGTGCTAGAAATTTGGACAAAATGTTCCAAATTTGCATTATTTGAATCAAAGACATTGCATTAAATAAAAATGTAATATTTTGTTTGCTTTGTTTTCCCCAGGTAGTGCAGAAACAGACGTTTGGTGAGGCGGGAACATGAATGGTCATTTGATGACAAGTTGTATCAGGAATAGTTGTACTAAAAATTATTAAAATCCGATAATCCGCCTTCAAGTTATGATCGCTAAATTTTGGAGTTTTTTTAATGCCGATGTAGGCTTACAGAGCAGCAGAAATAAACTGAACTGAACTGAACTAAACTGCCAGTACATTTACATTGAATTTTTACAGTCTGTGCAATGCAACTGAGTAACTGAACTGATATTTCAGTTCTTCGTGTAGGCATTTATACCGTATTCGATTTTCATCTCATTATATTGCGTGTCAAAATCTCAGATCGTTTGTTGCATCGTTCATGACACTGATGAGCTGTTAACCTGGACATGTTGTAACACTCTGTACTCGTGTGTTTACAGAGTTACTGACGTTTTCTGTGTTATCATTATCATGCGACATTTACTATTCTTTTGCTTGAATTATGGGACTTTTCTTACCGTGCACTATTCGTACCACTCTTGCCGTGTATTTTAGAGCTTAACGGCAGCATGCAGCAGCTGGTTAGTGGAGATCTCCCAAGGCTCATTGCGGCTGCAGAGCCTAGAATTCAGTAATTTAATTTTATTATACAAATTATGAAGTTCTAGGGGTAGTTTGACTTTAAAGTTGGACCATGTAAGTTAATGTAACCATAATAGATTTATTAGCTTGCTAACTGAAAAAGTATGAGAGATGCATTAGTGCTGCAACTGCAGATAACAGAAACGCAATTTTTTTGTGGGTTATGACTGCTATTAACACACCATGGGTGCATTATAAATTAATAGTATGAATAGTCCATGAGATATGAGAAATCGAGGTACTATTTGATTCTGTAGTCTAATACTGCTGCTGACGTTTCATGTAATCACGCTGCAGTGTTTCTTTCGCATGCGTACAATTTTAACCCGTTGTTAACAATATGTGCTGCGTATATCCTCATGCACCGAGGAGATATATTACAAATTTTTTCACCGTATTTGTAAAGATTTTACTGTATTTTGTGTATATTATGGTTTTTAAAACAAATGCAAAACATGTGGGAATCCAAGCAAGATTTATGAACTTGCACTGGAAGTACCGCGTATGTGCATCAGCAGTTAAAATGCAAAAGGATTAAAATGAACAAAATAGTAGAAAAAAATAACACAATGTTACCACCATACTGTCAAAAGTATCGAGCACAATATTATCACAGCATCACAGACATAGTGTACTCTAGGGCTGGAAGAAACTAAGTTTGTTTCAAAAAAGTTCTTCGTTTTTGAGGTGAGACACAAAATGCTAGTGACAAACTAAGTAAGTGCTAGATGTTTTATGATTAACAAATTGTTATTAACAATTATCATTGTTAGCGAGTTTCTTTTGTGTGAAAAGATGACAAGACGTGATGCAGAATTCGCAAACCATGATCAAAATATGAAATTAAATTTGATTTATATCATAAAGTGCACAACAAATAAAAAACCTAAAAAAGCCTTCGAGTATTAAATTTTTTAAAAAACCTAAAGTAGAAATGTAGGTTTTTCAAACAAGTTTCCCCCCAAAAAAACCAGTTTTCCAGCCCTGGTGTACGCCGAATACAACTGAACTTGATTAACATGAAATGATCACACAAATAAACACAGCACCCAGAATAGAGAAAGACACAATGAAAAATACGAAATAATACACTGCGAACTTTACTGAAATACACAAGTCCACGTCAGGGCTTGAAACGTTCTTTTCAAAAAAGCCCAAGCCAGTGGATTCTATTATTTTTTGGTTAAACCTTTTTTATAAGGCCCTATTTGTTGGGTTTTGGCGTTTTCGTACATTTTCACTCACTAGATACTGTCCACAATTGAATAAATGTCAAATAATTTGCAAATTCATATGTATGCCAGTCTTAGAAACGTAACTGCATTACAATATTTCTATCAGTGGAACAAAAACCAAAATTGGATTGAGTTTGGGTTGGCGTTTTACCTGTACTGAATAAAAGCCACTGGGTGTTTTTGGGTACTGTATATGTGTCCAGGTACATATAATGACCATGCACTGTTGCATTATGCAACGCAGCATCAACGTATACTGTGTGTTACAATATGTATGTTACGAAATCAAAATAAACACGAGACAAAACGCTGACTAATACATCACAATGACCAAATGATATACTAGCAAATATCACGAGCACTTACTATTCTCACATGTTGGACATTTGCACTGTCTACCACGTACGTACTTAATAACTAGAAGCGATCAGAGATCTCAAATCTCCACCGAGAAAATGAGGCCAATTATAGTTGACTATGGCAAAAAAAACTGCTACTGTAACTATTATATACACAGCTATAAGAGCATGCATGCATCACAATCATGTACAGAGTGGGTCATAAAAACCGTCCCATATATTATTCTGTTTGGAATGCTACTGCATTTGTTTATATGGACAAAATGACACACCATATAAATTGCTAATCTGTTCTGCACATGTTGATGTCAAAACCTAATGAATGTAAGTAAGCAAGTAAGTAAGTAAATGATTTATAAAGCGCCAAAGTCTCAGAAAGAATCAGGGCGCATAGGATGATGGACGCTAGGTGGCAGAAAAGGCTGACTGAAAGTAGTGGGTCTTT
>Ga0209671_1008054_pt1 | contig 11005 bp, 5 predicted proteins | sample WorMetHERISLAND2_2_FD_187401 | JGI IMG/M metagenome (GOLD analysis project Ga0209671, IMG submission 187401) | Marine gutless worms symbiont microbial communities from Max Planck institute for Marine Microbiology, Germany - Olavius geniculatus... | ecosystem: Host-associated > Annelida >...
ATCCCAAACGGTTCCTGAGAAAACGGTGAAAAACTTTTGGGGGTCCACCTTTTTTTGCTACACCCTGTATATCCTTTGCGAGTCGTAACGATTCTATCACATATTTCTCAGAAATTCACACCGTCTACTTTCTATGCCTGTACTTTCACGGCATCATCTAAAATGACTTACCTTTCACATTACATTACAATACAAGCAAATGTTATCACAGATGTGTTGAAACGTGCAAAGTCGTAACACTGCCGCATTGGCAGGCATTACAGACCGCTGCATCGTTCATGTGCTACTGTCATAATTACATCTGCTGAGTACGTTAGAGAGACCAGACGTATCCCACTGTACATGGGCCAAGTGGCTTAGGGCCAAGGTTAGAAGCTGACTCGAACAAACGGGCCTGGCAAAAAAATGGGACCAGGTCGGGCTGAATTTCCCAAAAGCTATCTTTAAATGCTCAGGTTCGCAAAAAGGTGCATTTAAACTGAAAAAAACTGTTTTAATCTTTTTTTCACAGGATAACAGTTTGATCCGTATGAACCACAGGCCATTTGTTGTAGAACTCTTGATTTTGAAACTGTTACAAAATCCAGCTGGTATAGCGGGGCCTTGCATTTTCTGCAAAAATTGGCTGAGACAGGTCGAAAAAGCCTGCAGGCTGTGACACAAAATAAGACCGGATAGTCAAAATAGGCCGAAAAAGCCCAAAGAAATGGTCTGGGCCTAATAATTCAGGCCCGCCCATGGAGACTGGACAGACCTACAATGGTCACAGCGGAAGACCACTATTAACAAAACTGTCTCAGAGTCAGTAATCGGTCGGAATGCTCAGTTCACTTGGTGGACGGTTTCATACAGTTGCCGTCGGGGTAGACTTTCTTGAACGCTCGCACGATGTCGGGATCCAGTAGTTTGACACCATCCACCTGATTGCCCAGGGTCACCCTGAATAACGCACAAAAATCGTTCCAGTGATATATATCTGAGAGTATAATAGTGCTTCGATTACCACAATATCATTGTACTTATCCATATTTCTATTCAAAATTACTGTACTAATCTTTCTGTTCATCATGAAAACCATGTCACTACATAAATCGACTTAATATTTTCGGGCTTTGTATTAACTTTCAAGTTTTATTTTTTACCAACTTTTGTTTTTTCACAAGTTTACAGACAGTACGTAGTCTAAAACTGCAAAGTTCTTGCTAAAGAGATTGAACCTAGCTGAATACTGGATGTATCTTATTTGGTTACGAATTACACCAAGCTATACAAGAAATCTGAGCTATTGCTCATGAGACATGCGAAGGCCTATAACAGTTCCTGTTTGCAGGTAATCTTGGTCTACCTTCATCCATTTCGTTGCAATTCACTCTTTTGCAGTGAAAAATTGCCAAAAATCACTAAAACCCCCATTTTTAGGGCTCAAGGTCATTCAAGGTCATCGATGTTGACATTTCTAAGAAGCGCATCGCCAGTGCTTGTTATGATAAGCAGTATGCCTGTGCCTATCTGCAACCACTTTCACACTAGACAAAAAAACAGCGGATAAATAAGCACTTCTTAGAGGGGTATGATTCTTTGACACCCACTTGTGCAGGCCTTCTTAAACCTAGAGGGTCCGGACTTGGACTGATAAAATCTACATTCAATGCTGAAAATTTCATATGCAGGTTGTCTTCTTTTATCTCCAGCCATTTCGGCGCAATTCACTCTTGAAACGTGTCGCAGACAGAAATCGTGAAAAATTCACTCTAACCCACTATTTTGGGGGTTCAAGGTCATTCAAGGTCATCGATGTTGACATTCCTAAAAAGCTCGTTGCCAGTGCTTGTTATGATAAGCAGCATATTTGTGCCTATCAGCAACCATTTTCACGTTAGACGAGCCAATAGCAGTAGAATAACGCCTCTCTTTCACCCCCTCTTTCGAGAAACCACCTTCACCTAGCGGCATGAAATTTTGACCCAAAATACTAGAGACTCTAAGCTATCATATGGTGAAAATCCGAAGTCTCTGTCTCACCTGGTCTTGGAAAGGTACCAGGACGTGACAGACAAGACAAACAGACAGACAGAATTACCATATATATACCATCCCCGACATTTTTGACTGTAACTTGAAAACCAATTACCAGATGTTGATAATTTTTGGTAGGAATATTCTTGACACAACTTGGCATCAAATGACCGTTCAGTTTCCCACTTCACCCAATACATGCTTCTGCACTACCTAGGGAAAGCAGATCAAGCGAAATATGTGTTGAAATAATCAGAAAACCTGAAAAAAACATCCCCGACATTATCGATCGTAACTTGAAGAAAGATCAGCAGATTTTAATACTTTTTGGCAGAAATATTTCTGACACAACTGGCTATTAAATAAGTGTTTTAGTTTCCACCTCACCCAACGTCTGCTTTTGCACTACTTGGGGAAAGCAGACCAAGTACAATACGTGTTAAAATGAATTGAAAAAAGTTAATAAATTCCATCTATCCTAATCTGTGGGCCCCAACAGCTGGTCTATTACAAGGTTTGACTGTCATGCAGCAGTGTGTCTACCAGATGAAGTTTAGGAATCTTTGTGAAGTCAAGAAGTGACTGGTACAGCCTGCACTGGTATGGAGCAGAACTTTATCGATACTGCTGTCAACGAATGGAGAAAGCGTCTCCTTGTCTGTGTTCACATAGTGGGCAAACACTTCAAGCAATTTTGCTGCAGGCAGTTGAAAAATGAACAACTGGATGAAATGCCAAACCGAGTGTCAGAAATGTGAACGAAATGTGTTTTTACGTGTTATGGTAATTAAGCAATCATATCGCATGGGATAAAAAAAGTGATATTTCGCTGGTTGTGTTTTCCCCAGGTAGTGCAGAAACAAATGCTAAATGAGGTGGAAAACTGAATGGTCAATTATGGCAAGTTGTGTCAGGAATATTCGTACCAAAAATTATCAAAATCTGGTAATTGATTTTCAAGTTACAGTCAAAAATGTCGGGGATGTTTTTTTTGGGACAGAGTGTATATACATGGCAGTAAATAAAATGTTGAACTTGATCGATTTCGAGCATCTGCAAACTGTTTTACTATCCGTAGCCTATGCTAGAATTAAGACTTTCTCCTCAATCGCCGGTGGATATTACGACAACAAAATTATAAATGTTAAGACACCCAAATTGTTGCCCTATGTGATGCAAGTAATCGCTAAAAAACGCTTCGCAGCTAATAGCTTGACTAAAGTGAAAATGGTTGCAGATAGGCACAGACATGCTGCTGATCACAACAAGCACTGGCGAGGACCTTCTTAGAAATGTCAACATCGATGACCTTGAATGACCTTTAACCCCAAAATAGCAGGTTTTAGTAAATAGGCTGTGACACGCATTTCAAGAGTGAATTGTGCCAAAATGGCTGGAGATAGACCAAAACAACTGGCATATGAAATTTTCAGCATGGAATGTAGATTTTAGCAGTCCAAGTCCGGACCCTCTAGATCAGTGCTGTCCAACCCGCGGCCCGCGGGCCGCATGCGGCCCGCGAGGGAATTTCATGTGGCCCGCCATCGTCCCACATAAATTGTAGTTTTGGTCCGGTGATTAGTCAGATGAAATCAACTTGCAAAATTCAACAATGTTTGATGGTCTTTTGTGTTTCCAAATTTCAGGAAAATGGGCGAATTTGCGGTTTCCATTGAACATTCGGAAGCAAAAAGTGCTTCAGCTTCAGGGGGGCAAAGCCCCCCTGACCCCCCGACCAGGGGCTCTGCCCCTGGACCCCGCTGGAGGCTCTGCCCCCAGACCCCTTATAGGCTCGCGCTCCGCGCGCTCGCCATGGCCCAATTGATTGCGGCCCGCCAGCTGGTGGAAAATTGACTAAGTGGCCCGCGGTGTCAAAAAGGTTGGACAGCACTGCTCTAGATTCAAGGAGGCCTGCGCACGTGAATGTCAAAGAGGGGTACCTCTCTAAAAAGTGGTTATTTATCCGTTGGCTTGTCTAGCATGTAAATGGTTGCAGATAGGCACAGCCATGCTGCTTATCATTACAAGCACTGACGACGAACTTCTTACAAATGTCAACATCGATGACCTTGAATGACGTTAAACCCTAAAAATACTGGTTTTAAGTGGTTTTTGGCAACTTTTGGCTGCAAAAAAGTGAATTGAGATGAAATAGATGGAGATAAACCAAGATTAGCTGCAAACAGGAACTGCCATAGGCTCTCACGCGTCTCATGAGCATTGGCTCAGATTTCTTGTACTATTATTGTCGTTATTACCATTATTATTATTATTAAATTAGCTAGTCTATAACTGCAGGGTCTCTGTATTTTAAGACATTATTATGGTTTGGCTTAGTTGGTAGGTCGTTGATTGCATCAATGGAGTCAATCAACGCCATCCCAGTATGTAACCATCCACCCAGGTCAACTCAGCCTGGCCATCAATCCGTGGGTAGGCGCAATGAGTATCAGTGAAAGCTGGGACGTAAACAGGCACACTGCGCGATACACTGGTCCCGTATCCGTGGTCTCGCAGTGTAAAAACTGGTATCTGGCTGAGGGCCTTAGGAAATGGAGATCAGCGCCGCCATTTGGGCCTTAAGGCTCGGAAAGGACTTAACATTTTTACATTATTATAAAAGTTGCAAGTAATATGAGCAAAGCTCATGTGACATGCAATAGCATCAGTCCTGCCACCTGGGTAATCAATGTACAGCATGCAATAACATAACAATGTGTTTTAAAAAGGTACCCAAATTTTGATGCCTCCAAAGCCTTCCATATGGAGAATTTCTTCAACCTAGAAGCCTAAGAGGTCGAAACTAAGATGGTTAAAAATGTAGGTTCTATGCTTAAAGTGTCACACGCAAGTTGTTCTGATCCATCTCTGCGCAATTCACTCTCGAAATGTGTGCCGCAGCCAAAAATTGCAAAAAAAACATACTAAACTCGATATTTTGAAGGTTCAAGGTCATTCAACATCGTCAATGTTGACACCACTAAAAAGCTCATCACTATTGCTTGTTATGGTAAGCAGCACGTCTGCAACTATTTTCCATTCCATTCCATTGCATTATGATCCTTCAAGACCCTTACCAATAGTGGTAAAACAAAAACTTTTAAGGGGGAGTACCCCTATCTGATGCCCACATGCACAGTCCTCCTTGAACCCAGGGCGTCAGGACTTAGACTGCTAAAGTCTACATTTAATGCTGAAAATTTCATATGCAGTTTGTTTTGGTCTATCTCCAGCCATTTCAGTGCCATTCACTCTTATCATGTGCGTTGCAGCCAGAAATCGCCAATCGAGTTCAAGGTTATTCAAAGTCATCTATGATGATACATCAAAAAACTTTGTCACCAGTGCTTGTTATGATAAGCATCATGTCTGTACCTATCTGCAACTGGTTTCGCGCTAGATGAGCCAATAGCAGTAAAAAGGACTTTTAGGGAATATCCCTCTTTAAAGCCCATGTTCAAGAAAAACCCTTTCACCCAGAGGCACAAAATTTTGTCACCAAAGAGATATGCAGCAGCCCACAGTGAAGATTTTGTGATCCTAGCATGTACCGTTTTGATACAGCTCCAGACTATGGCAGACAGATGAATGGACGAACTGACAAACACCTAGGCCTAGGCTCTAGCTAAGACACGCGATGCATTGTGCTGCCGCATGTACAAACCATCAGCATGCAATGCATGAAATAAAAAACATTTGCCTCAAAAGGACAAACATTATTTAGGCAATAAGTTGCATACACTTTGGAATTTTTGAAAAACACTCAACTTATCAATGCAGCCAAACTTACAGCTTGAAGATGCCAGAAACAATGGCAACGTTGCTGTCAGGATCTTTCTTGATTTTGCTGAGCATAGCATCACCAGCAACTGTACTCCTGGAACCAAATGACGTATCAACAGGAACTGGATCAGGAGGCTTTAAACCAGCAAACATTGAGAATGCCTCATCGACATCACTTATATCACTATTTGACAAACCATCCTCAACAGCTGGCATGGCTAAAGAGTGGGCATTCTCAGCTGCCTTCTCCGCTTCATCCGATACAACACTAGCTGCATCAGTGTCATCAGCACTCAGCTCTCCATCTGTCTTAGTCTTCATATCTTCAGCCGACATCAACTTGTCTTTTGATGCAACACCCTGCTGTGCTTCTTGTTGCTGCTTCGACTTTTCACATGAAAGACGACGGCACTGAAAGTCTGCTAATGATTTGTTTTGCCAACTACAATCATTTGTATCATCAAGACTCTTATTGTCATGGGCAGCAGCACTTGTCTTGCAAGATGAATAATGCCTGTAAGTAATTTGTTTATTAGCAATGTTGGTTTGTTGTGTATCAGCAGAAGCTTTGTTCTGCTTTGAATCACAAACAGCCAGTTTGCTATCTACTGCAGATCTGTCTGCAAGGTGGGCGTTTGAACTCAAAAGTGTCTGAGCAACATCTTTTACCAGTGACTCATTCTTTACAGCAGTCTCCGAAGGCAAAATTCTCGTACTGTGGTAGCTGAAATCTAACTTGTGCATAGTTTGCTGGGGCTTTGCTTGTAGACCATGTTGTACATCCATCACAGCATCATTAGTATTAACACTAGACACTTCGCTGTTAGCAGACAGATGATCGGCTTTATCTGAGCTTGAGTTAAAGTCATAAATGGCACCAGTACACAACAAAAAATCTGGGTTGCACCGGCTACCACCACGGTGTAAAGGCATTGAAGTAGCACAATTTGTGTCCGACACACAAGTTTGACCCTCGGTATTCACACACTCAACTGCAGAGTCTGAACTCTTGAAAGAAAACAGGTTTCGTGATGCACGCTTCATGGTGCTTGTTTCAACTTCATGTGGCCAGTCAGAACTCTCATCAATGAAATTAGCTGAAACAGCAGCACAGTCGGAAATACCCGGGTAGACTATGTCAGTCTTCTGCTGCTGTTCCAGCAACTTCTCTTCCAGACAACGCTCCAGCAGAAACAACGGCCGAATCTCAGGGCCACTGTCATCTTCATCTTCATCAACATCATCCTTCTCTGAGCTACTTTCATCGTCTATGGCACAGCTGGAGTAATCATCATCAACAGCAGCAGTTTCATTGAGCCACGACAACACGCTGCTGACCTCGCTCAGATGACATGACCCACAGTCACTGATGTTTACATTCAAGCTCTCAGTGTCGTCTGCTCGCGACCGAGACACGGCCGTCCAACCCAAGCGTTCGTCATGGCTCAGACGAGCAAGAAACGGCGCCAGACTTGCAGACGGGCCACGCCCATCGCAGTCATCTTCCGCAGAAAGGCTTAGCTCCATGTGAGTTCATTTGCTATACATCAGACGAGGCCAACTGTCCCAAATGGCATCATGGCAAACAACAGATGACGTTGCTTGTCAGTGTCAACACTAGTCGGCCGGCAGTAAAACCGTTTAAAGTCACCACTCGCTAGACAGACTTATTAGCACTGTTTTTTCACCGAACTGACCAAAGCCACTAGTAGACGGGTACCTAAATACAGAACCGTGCAAAAATTAGGAAAAGCATAAATTATACATCAATGGAAAGAGAATCAGATATAGAGTTGAATGAGAAAATAATTTAATAAGAAGACACACATAAACAAAAACACCATACTACCATAGAATATTTATATTTTATCAGTAGTCACCAGTGCATAAAATAAGTAAATTTGTGTTTACGTTGTGCTTCTAGCAAAGATTATTGCTCGCTTTATAATCTTTGCTTCTAGACTCTAGTGCACATTCTTCTCACATTATACGGTATTAAGGTTAGGCCTACGTAGTAAACTAGGCCTATCAGGTTGATGTTCTTTCTTATAGTCCTATGGGTAGTGGGTATGGACTGCTAATCTGCTAATGGTGGGCCTGTGTTCTTAATTTTAAAATTCATTTCTTTAAAAAATTTGGCTCATCATTAAGGTCAAATTGATCGGAATCACTTTCAGAAGTTTCATTAACAATCTTTTGCCGAGTAGCAGTCAATTAATTAATTTCGTGATCCTATCTTGCACCGTTTTTGACTGATCCGCCCGTGTGATAGAATATATCGGACAGACGGACGGACGGACAGAATTGCTTTCGCGCGTAAAAACAGAAGAGGTCCTAGCACTGAGCCTTAATTTGTGAACGCCACTGATTACATCGGTCCAGTTTGAACAGCTGCCACGAACATATACCTTTATTTACCTCTCTAATTTGTGTGCACATTTTCCTCTCGTGCAAAAAAAATCCTGAATCCAACGTACTATTTCTGTACCCAGATCTAATCCCGTAATCTTTTCGATCAATCGCTGGTGCAGAAAAGTGTCATATGCTTTACGAATCGAGATACACGAGTACGACGTCAGGCGACAAAAATTGTAACGACTTTCTTTATAACGATCGAATGCTGAAAATTAGCTCACAGACGACGTCACTGACGTCACTGTGACGTTAACGTTGACGTTTTATTCGAGTACTTCAAGTACGTGGTAAATAAAAAGCTTAGCGTTTAATTATATGTTTAAGCCTATAATAAAATCTTAAATGTATTTTAGAGATACATGTCCAGCTGATGATCCACGTTTCTAGGCCTATAAGTAACGGCAATTAAGTCTTGGATTGGAGCTTACTGGCTTTCACACTATTATCTTTGTTTGGTGTCATCTGTCTGTTCATTCTGTAAGTGTGCAGTTTTCTTTATAAATTTTCTGTCGTATTTATTGACATTTTCCTCATCAAAAATGAAAGCCATTTTTAAACTCAAACAGGCACTAGAGGGATCTGGGCAACCTGTTATTGGCAAAGCTGTTAATCTTAGTAAAAGATTAAATGCAGTGAGAGCTGGCAGTGGACACTTCGAGTTCTTCCGGTCACTGCCAAGTTGCTTATTCTGTTGTTCGAATGACAATGTGTTTTTCTGCAGCGCAAACGTTGTGCCCTTTTTATTCTGCACACATTCTGCTGCACATGAACGTGAGAAATGACAATGTGGTTGCAGAAACAAATCCAATAACTTCGACTTAGTTAAAGATATTTGAATGCTTTTCGTCAGTTTTGCGTGAGTAGGCCTATGAATAGATAATAAACGTGTGAAATTTCGCTTCAGAATTTTCAGCAATTGCTAAGAAAATGACAAAAAATAGAAAACATATTTGCCGCGCCCTATATGTGGATTTGGGGAGGAGAAGATGGAAATTACAAGAAAGGAAAGAAAATCGTTAGAAAAGGAAAAGGAAAAAAGGAAATGGAAAAAGCCCCCAAAGACAAATTCCTGACTACATCTATGCTCGCATCATGGAAGATCGATGTGATCACGAAGGCATGCCAAGTCACCCGCAGTTTAACTTCGTCACCCGCGCAAAATCAATTATCAAATGCAGACGAGGAATGTCTCCCATTTTTGTCACAGTTTGTTTACACTGTTTATAAACTGCACTAAATTTGCGTAGTTGATTTTCACGAAAATGATTAAAATTGTTGCCACCGAAGATCATAGGCCAAAACCGAGGCCAAAGCTTTAAGGCCGAGGCCAAGGCCGAGGCCAAAATTTTAGCCTCGAGACCACTTTGGCCTCGATGACTTCTCTGAATACATTCGTGGCAGACGACGGACAGACAGACAGACAAACGACAACTCGTACCATAAGCTCGACCGTTACGTAGGCTACGGTCGACTAAATACAGTAGTTTTGAAGACAATCTCGACAATCGGAAATAGTAATATGGCCACTACCGGAAGTACACAAGTAACTCCAGAAAAACAGACAAATATTTACTATTTTATTTCAACAGTCGCACAAAATATGCATCCCGACAATAACAACGACAAATTAGGCTAGTTCCAAATCTAGCCGACACATTAGAAAAATAAAAACCGTCTGTAAACCATCGCCACATATGATTTTAATAGGCCTAACTAAACTATAGAAATACGTTCTGAGGAACGAATTATCTGTCCCACTCCCATTGCCAGCCAACAGACAACACAGTGTTCGCCGGCCGTGCGTTCAGTTCAACTGCACCTCGTATTTGGAACAGTTTGCCAATTACCATTCGAACAGCATCCACTACCAACACTTTTCGACGACACCTCAAGACTCATCTTTTCTTCGGCAACACCGCCATCGACTAACTGTTACCATCCGCGCCTACGATTCGAACTTCTGTTTTGACATATGGCGCGTTACAAATGCAGACTACTTACTTACTTACTTACTTATATAGCCTAGCAGCTGCGTATAAGGGGGAGCTGCAAACAGAGCACAATTATCTTTCACGGGGGCCGAGTTATAGTCAATTGTGTCCAAAAATTCGTTGCCATGGCAACAGGGGTAGTCATGGGAGAAATTCAAATGACACCATCGGATAGCGCGGGCCCGAAAAATAGGGGTAGGTGGAAACAGCCATACAATTATCTTTCACGGGGGCCGAGTTATAGTCAGTTTTGTCCCAAAATTCGTTGCCGTGGCAACAGGGGTCGGCAGGGGAAAAATTTTAACGACACCATCGGATAACCCGGACCCGAAAATAGGGGGTAGGTGCAAACAGCGCCAATTACCTTTTACGGGGACCGAGTTATACTGTTTTGAAATCTCCATTGGCTGTAATGCAAAATTTTGCAACTTTTGAATGGTTGCTATGGCAATAGGAGTCGTTAGGGGGTAAATTTAAACGACACCGTTAAATTGCCCGACCGCGAAAATAGGGTGGTAGGTAAACACAGCGCGCAATTATCTTTTACGGGGACCGAGTTATACCGCTCTGAAGTCCCCAAGACTGCAATGCAAATTTGTAAAAATTGGGGTAAAATAGGGGAAAGTTATCAAAATTTTATCCCAAACAAACTCGATCTTACTTCTCGGGCCCCGAATTACTGTGCAAAATTTCATCAAAATCGAATCAAAATTGCGGCCATAGGAGTGCTTACAGACAGACTGACAGAATGACAGAAGTGATTGTATAATCTGTCCCATGCTATGCTATAGCAATGGGAC
>Ga0209671_1008055_pt1 | contig 11005 bp, 7 predicted proteins | sample WorMetHERISLAND2_2_FD_187401 | JGI IMG/M metagenome (GOLD analysis project Ga0209671, IMG submission 187401) | Marine gutless worms symbiont microbial communities from Max Planck institute for Marine Microbiology, Germany - Olavius geniculatus... | ecosystem: Host-associated > Annelida >...
ATGGCCGTGGAAAGCAGATGGTTTATAATTGACCATCAACATAAAAACTTTGTTATTGTAATAAAACAGCAAATATAAATGTACAAAACATCAGTTTGTACACTTGTTAACGGCGACATGCAATGAGTGACACATCGAAAACAGCAAAAATCATAAAAAGGTGATATTATTCAACAGCACATTGACGGTTAGACGATGTGATGGTGAGTGATATCACCTTTTTATGACTTTTGCTGTTTTCGATGTTTGTCGCATGTGTGTTGCATGTCGCCGTTAACCAGTGTATAAACTGATGTTTTGTACATTTATTTATTATAGTACTGTAGGCCTACTGTGCGTATTATAAAGTTTATTGCTTTTTTATAACTCACATTAATCCGTGACAACGTTTTGCAGCTTGCTACACTCTATATTTTGCTAAAACAACGCAAATGTCTGTGATTTTCTGCGTTTCCAAATTTCAGAAAAAAATGAAAGAATTTGCGGCTTCCACTGAACGTTCAAAAGCAAAAAGTGTTTCAGCTTCAGGGGGCAAAGCCCCCTGACCCCCCGACCAGGGGCTCTGCCCCTGAACTCCGCTGGGGGCTCCGCCCCCAGGCCCCTGTTATAGGCTTCCGCTATGCGCGGTCGCCATGCCCCCCTTTGCCAAATCCTAAATACGCCACTGGGTTTATATACAAGAGTTGTACCTATCGTGTACTGACTGCAGCCGACCAAATAACCGTCGAAATAAAATCGACTGGTTGCGGAGACTGTCGCGGCGACGACCATGAGTGTCTTCTTGTATTTGGCGAGTTTCAGGGTCAGACGGTGCACTGTGGGCGACTGGGTATACGTGACTGTAGGCCTACGTGATGAAATAAAAGTCATCATCGTGTGACGTCGGTCGGTGGCCTTACGAAACTGTCCTTTTGCACGTCTCGCTGTTATGTTAGATGCCTGACAGCATGATCGCAGCACGGCGTACGTGCGTGAACGTCGACACCCTTCGCGCAGAATGACCATCATCCCTTGTTGACGACATTCTGCCGCAACGAACCCGATAAAAAGCGAACTGGTCCTATGCGTCGAATTCGTGCTATCATTCAACACTTACTCGCCATAATTACTGGAAAAGTAGAACAAATTTAAAGATATGGCCGTGATGATGTCGATGCTGCGAAAGACATCCGCGTTCGTCTGTAAGCTTATCGTGAATTCGTACCTGCCTGTAACTCGTAAATGAAAAAAAATTAAGAAACCTCAATACACACTTGACGTTGCTGTATTACGGACAAATTCCGACAAAATAAGTTTGAATATTTTGTGTCAGTAACTGTCGATAACACAGCAATGAACTCAAATGTATTGCCTAAGATATGCTTATAATTACAGGGTAGGCCAAAAAACGTGCCACTTTATTTTTGTCCATATATTCGCCACTTAGGCCTATTGACCGATTTTCTAAACTTTTTCACTGGCACATACTGTGCACAGTTAGCAATAAAAAAGTTGTTAAATATTTCACCACACTTTAACTGTGTCGCTACACTACCATGTAAAACATAAATTTCCAAAAATCACCAAATCACTATAATACACATGCAAAAAATGATATTCTGAAACAATGTTCACTAATTTTTTTAAATTAAATTATGTTTAGTTTTATATACACTGTACATTTCTGATGTTTCTAAACAAAGCAGGTGATATTGTCGTAAATAATAATTTTTTATGCACTGAAGATATACCGATGATTTAATGTGCCATTTAGCAGTGGAGACAAGGTCTGATTAAGAACTTGTACCTGTTTAAAAAATACAGTTTTCGGAAAATACTGGCAGAATTTTTGAAGATAAACTGCAACAGAGAAAGCGTGAGAATGTTGTTAAAACTGATTTTGGAAACATGCAGCACCAACCAACGACATGAGACAGGCAGATTGAAGCATACGCCTACTGAAGAAAATGTGATCACTGTGGATAAAATGGTAGGCTTGCTAAACCACAAAGGTTAGAAACAAACATATCGTCTAACATGCCAGATATCCAAAGAAACCGACATGACAAAGTGTAGCATTGTACAGATCATTCACTGCATTTTTGGTCAGAAGTGTATTTTGTTCACCAACACGCTTGTTGTCTATTATTGTTAGTTCTTTACATTTGTATTTCACGAGGTAGTGTAGTGGCACAGTTAACGTGCGGCGGGATATTTAATAATCACTTGATTGCTAATTGCCCGCAAAATGCGACAGTGAAAAAATTTTGAAAATCGGTTAATATGTACCGAAGATATGGAGAAAAGTAAAGTGGCACGTTTTTCACGGCCTACGGTGCAATACTGATAACATAGATGACAAAAAAGCAAAGTAGCCTATGTTGCAGGAAGGAAATTGCGGGGTGGGCCAAAAAATGGTCCAACTTGTTTTTGTCAGAACTTTGTCAAATCTCCACCAAATTTGATAATTTTTGGCCCAGATAGCCAAGACGATAAAATTATGCGAGGCACATTTATTGACCATCTCACCTAATTTATGTCAACGCACTATCCATAGAGACTATGGATACGGAGCTAGTGCATAGCGCGGTGTGCCTGTTTATGTCATAGCGTTTGTTGGTACTCATTGTGTCTACCCATAGAGGGATGGCCAGGCTGAGTTGACCTGGGTGACTGATTACATACCGATGTTTTACTCGCCTTCTGACGGTCACCGACCCATCCAAGTACTAACCGGGTCCGACGTTGATTAACTTCGTTGGTGCGACCAACAACGTTACCAACTAGGCCAAACCACCACCGGAAACGGATTTACTGCGCATATGTCATTCTGCCCGATTTTTGTGTTTTTTACTGTTTATGTGCATTTGTGTGATACGATACAGTTTTATGTTTCGCCCATTCACTGTTTTTTCCACGCAGATGACATTACAACACAAGTTACAACACTATACAAGTGTTACGCTCTCGTATTATATAGGCCTAGAGCTAGTATTTCGATCGATCAAAAAATTAATTGTTAGCCTAAACTTTCAACCAGAGCAAAATGTTCAAGTTCTATGAGAAAGTAACCTTAATTATTGTTTATCAGATATTTGTCATTGTACGTAATTTATTATGCTTTCTTATTGAATTGAATTTAGTCGAACGTTTCACGATAAAAGTTATATTAATCATCTCAAAGTATTAGTGATTAATCGTGTGATTAATTTCGTCAGCTATAGGCTATTATTGTTATTATCTGCGGTTTTCAACACTAGGCCAGCTTTTCGGCTACACCAAGCATTCATTGCATAAATAGTAGGCCTATTCGGCCTTGGACGCACTGAACCAAAACCAGCCTATCTGGGCCTAGGCCTACTTCGCTCCCAGACCATAAAAATTGCAATAAAACATCGCCGGAATATAGGCTACCGAACTGTTTACACCTGCATATAAATCGGTCGAAAGCGACCGGTTTTGATAGCTGTTGAGTGCCTGGGCCAGCCAGTAGCCATGACCTCGGATAGGGCATACCGGATAGTCTAATTAAACAACTTGTTTGTGTTTTAGTGGTCGAAGTCTAAGCTGTTGTGGTACTCGAAATCGTAAATACCTCGTTATAATACGTCCGTTTTTATAGGCCGCATTACGGATATCGGCCGTCTGTCTCAAACTGTCTGTCTGTCTGTATTGTACGGGCTCCAAGATCGAAAAGAAAAAAAGCGTAAAAAAACAAAAACTCGTGTAAACTTTTAGTAAGACATAAGTAACCATGCACCAATTTGCGGCTCAAAATATCAAAGGTTAGGCGGACGGCCGTATACTGTCGGCATTTGGTCGGCATATTTTTCAGTACGCTAGTCATTACAATACCGTACAAGAGATCAATACAAGGCTACCTTGTATATTTTGTTCTATATCGTAATACTTCTGCAAGTTATAAGTCGCGAGACAATAAAACGGTAGTAAAAAATTACGAAAAACTTACAAAAACGTTAAGTTGTTGATTATAAAAAAGTTAGTACAGATCACTCTGTTCTAATGATTAGTTTTTAACGATTTTTTTGAAAATCGCAATTTTCTCAACATTTTCGTCAGTCTGTCTTTTCTCAATGATTTTCTTAAGTTCAATTTAGAAAGTCGTCAAAAATCAGGTTCTTGGTTTTAAATCGGGAATTTTTTTTTTTATGTCGTTCAACGTACAGGCACATATGATGATAAGCTATTTATATATGACGCGCTCGTGACAAGCGAGCGTGATTCCCGAGTGCTCTTTATAGTTCTTGTTATAACTTACTGCAGCCGCGTGACTGCTGACCTTCTAGCGAATCGAGTTGAAAATAAGTCGTTAAACGCGTCCGTCCCAGCGATGACAACGACGATCGCTGCTGCTGTGGTCTGCATGATGACGTGATGATGTGCACGTGAACCGCTGCCTGCGACACAGCCGAGGACAGTCTGCGGGCCACCGCCGACACGTGACACACTGGGGGCGTAGCTTCGTGCTGCGTCTGCGATGTTACGATGCAGGGGAACTGCCGCACAAAGTGGTGAAACGGAACTAATCGCGTCTGAGTTACTGTAAGTAAGTAGGTAAGTAATATATTTTGTATAGCGCCACAATTATTCACGTTATATAACAGTAATCCAAGGCGCTGCGCGACACTGGCTAAATATAGTCTTGGCGCAGTGAGTTGCAGTCCGTTCTTAGAATTTAAAGGTAAGCTGTTCTAAACAGCAACATAATCATTTCTGTCGGTGTAAAGATCTTTGAAGCTTAGACTTTGTTCGAACTATTTTATTTTTGTATCAATTGTGCAACGACTTCAGCGATCGTCAGTACAAGTCAATTCCGTTTTTTACTCCGCATAAAAAACTAAAAAGTCAAAACAACCCCAAACACGTAGCTCAAAGCAAATTTTTACAGTGTCTTTCGATCTATAGATTTCCACACGATCGATGCGAGTGTAGCAAGGCATAAAAAACTGCAGACAATGGCCATGATCGACGGTGAGTTTTGCCCGAGAATGGACACTGTCCTCAGACCCGAGCCACGTTTCGGTCGTCAGGCTTGATTGAAGTGAGATGCAGTCAGTGCAGTGAGAGAGGCGACAAAAGTAGGTCACAGCTAGGCCGCAATAAGTTTTTTTCTCAAATTTCGTCGCTTGTGGAGTCATCATCATCACTGCGTGAGCGATGCAGTTGCTGCGCGCATCAGCAGCTTAGGTCTCGTCAGGGCTGTAACCAGAAATTTGCTTTTTGCTTTTCAGTGTACAGAATTTTCTGTTGATTTTTTGGTATCAGGAACTTGATATCAAGTACAGGCTGAGTGAGTAAAAACTACTAGTTGCTATTTTCGGCACTATAGCTAGTTTGTTTGGAATTTCCGAAATGAAATAAGCTCAATAACCATTCTGGCGTCATTTTACTGCGCATAAAGTATACTTGGCGCTCCTGTCTCTCGTGAGGAACTGCTTATGCACTTTCGTGTCGGTCTTGGACGAGTTTTCCGGGCTCTGTCAGCATCATGCAGGCGTGCCGTCGCCACATCGTGTGACGGACGAACGTGTGCAGCACGCATGACAGCTGACTGAGAGCGTCCATGACCTTGCGGCGGGCGACGAGTGCTTTTACGACCTGATGTGCTGATGCCACGGCTTTGCTGTTGTCGCTTTTACGTCACCGGGGCGGCCAGTGGAGTCCACTATTCGCAGTCTCGCTATAAATACGGCCGCAGGTTGACGCAGCACAACACGCGAAACAGATCTCAAACGAGTCGGCTGTATCTACGCTAAGTAGTTGGAAGAACATCTCTCACTGCAGTATCAACAGGTAATGACGTCGTCGCTCAACTATATCGGACGGTCTGCGCAATTCTTTGCCGTTTGTGTCATCGTTTAACATGTTCGTAATTCAACGAAAAATGTTATCCGCGCTGAAATTTGACAATTTTGGGCCTAAACATTTTATTGACGCTGTTTTGTCTCGCATGTCCGCGCATAACGATGCATTAATGCGTACGACTGACTGACGCTAGTCTAGATCATTTAATAGTGTCATCTACATATTTTGGTTTTCAGATTTAGTGCTCCCATGGCATTCGAGAGTGCGATCGCTGCGAATCTTACTTTATGCGTGTTGTGCTGTTTTCCCTATAGTCGTTTTTATAGCCAAATTTTAGTGTCTAATTATTTGTGTATTTTATTGATGTTACCACTTATTGTTGTCTGCTTTGGGCTAATGAAGACGTTGTTTATCTGTGTGCCTGATTAGAGGCTGAAAATGATGGCTACGGTAGTGTTCAACAATGAGACGCGTGTGAGAAAGAACTCGCCTGCTGCGCAGATGAAACCGCGCAAACACAGCGCCAATCTGCATCAGCAGCACCACCAGCAGAATGAGCGTAGACAGGTACGTCTCAGCGTCACGTTTGCAGGTGTGCAATAATAATAGCAGATTGACCGTTTTGATAATTTAGTCTAGACTAAGTAAAAGTCTTGTGTTCTGTAGTCTGCATACACGGACCGATCGTCGAGGCAACCGGTTGCTGCAACTGGTCGCCGCAACGATCAACTCGTGTATACACAACACTGCAGGTCCTGTTTATATTGTTGAACTTTTAACGCAAAATAGAACTTTTGTGATTCTCAAGTTCTGCGACAAAAATTGTCATACCACCTACGAGAGGTACGTTAATAGTTCTTCCGAGATATTTGCCGTATTCGCTAAATATCGTCTAAATGACTTTACGATGGCGTTTTAACAACTTTTATTTTTATCCATATAGGGCAAAATCGTTCAAAAATCAGTAACGGATTGATCACTCGATGAATGTGTGTGGTGGACGTTTGAAAGCCGACGTTTGGAATCTGTTTCGACGTGGATGGAGTGCTGGCGCGCGGCACAGATGCTATCCCGGCCGCCGTCACGGGCTTCAAGAGACTTGTTGACGACAACGGCAAGTTCCGGGTGCCCGTAGCATTCGTCACCAATTCACTGAGCCGCAACTGTGACAAGGCCGCGCACCTTTCGAACATACTCGGAGTTCAGGTCAGTCATCAATAACTTACTCCCAACAGCACATTGGCGTAGCCAGGATTTGGACGTAGGGGGGGGGCAGATGAGAAGTACGTGTGAAAAAGGGTGTTTCTTTCCCACCATGGGAAGGGTCTGTGGAAGAACTGTGTCCCCTCCTCAGAAAATTTTTTGATTTTTTTGTGTGGAAATGAAACGTTTTGGTGCATTTTGGCGCTATTTTGAGTTGAGTAACTGAGTAGGCTATGTACGGGTCAGCAGCAATCAAAATTAACAATACCTGTCTTTATTTGATCAGTGTATTACGTTTATTTCGTGTATTTTAGGCGTACGGACAGTCGAAACGTGCGCCATTCACCTTTCTATCTTTTAGAACACTTTGTTTAGTATTTCTTGTCTTGTGTTGTTATTGTTACTGTATCGTTGTTCTGCGAAATTGACGATGACCATAATCGTTTTATGCTGTGTAACGTTGTGAGAAATTAGATGTTAAGTATCATTATCGTAAAGATAGCCTCGTTTACGAAATAATAATTGTCGAGTTCGCCGTATCGTCTTAATAACTTTTCGGTGACCGTTGAACGACGATGATAAATTTTCCCAAGCACGTCGTCGTGTTGTTGCATGATACGATAAGGATTTGCACTCGAAAACCACCACAGACAACCTGCCAGTTTAATTTAGTAGCTTATACGCTAAAAAGAAGTTTTGAAATGTTATAAATGGAAATGAAATAAGAAAAAACTGAAACACAAATAAGCTTATAATTTAAAATATCATCATATGCATGTATGTACTCGTATTCTGTATCGTTGGTGATCAAATCGTTGCAGGTGACGCCCGATCAGTGCATCCATTCGCCCGGTCCACTGGAACTGTTCACAGATCTACATGAGAGGCACTGTTTGATCGTCGGCCAGGGCAAAGTCATGGACATTGCCGACGAGTATCCTTCAGTAATTAGTTGCAATGAACGCACAGTTTAACGCCGTAAAGTAGCAATTTTGCTGCCGAGTTTTTGACATCATCTGTAACGAAACAACATATAGGCTAGACCTCAGTTGTAGGCTTAACTATTAAGTTATCTCACAAGCCAGCGAACTTAGTACTAGCCTACTGTGCGTTGCAGTATTCTAAGCATAAAGTGTAGAATACTGCAATGTGTGGCTGCCAGTTCAATAACAGAAAAAATTTTGATGCAAGCAACTAATCTAAGTTAAGGGCAGATATAAAACCGCAAAAAAAGTCAAAATAGTAATTGGTGACTGTAATTATTTTGCATGATTTGTCTTAACTGCTGTTCAGCCTTGGCTTTAAGAACGTCTGCACTGTCGAAGAGATTGCTGACGCATTTCCACTGCTCGACATGGTGGACCACGACAACCGGCGAAAAATCGTGAGTTCTTGGTTTCATTTTTCAAGTCACTTTTGTTATCGACGTCCATCTGCATTTTTGTGCGCCCTAATTTTTTGTGATATTTTTGAGTTATATAAATTAATTATTACTTAGCTTACATACATTTAGTGCTCAGTGTTTTGGCTATTAATTTGCAGTTCAGGTAGTAGCCTATATGTGAATGTTGTTTGGCTGTATGGTGCAGGCAACACAAGGATACGTCGAGAAAGAGTTTCCAAGAGTAGAAGGTAAGATTTTTTGGACTTTTCTAAACTTTTTGCAGCTATAGGGCTAGCGGTGTATTTCGTTCAGCCGATGAACTTCAATTGTTACAACTTTTCGCTGTTAAAGACTCCTTTTCTTGTTACCGTTAGTTGTTCAATCTTAGTAAATATAACGATAATAATTTATTTTACCTATTCGCACAATGGGCCCTGGAGTCATGGCAAAGAATAGTTTGGAGGGAGACATGGTCAGAGAAAGATGAGCTATCAATTAATCAATTAATCCAAGATTTTTCAACTGCTAAGTCCACTAGATCTAGGATATAGATGAATGCATAGAGAAGATGTTGATGATGGTTGCAGCTATCATCCTGCTGGGTGAGCCAAAGCGCTGGGAGTCCGCTTTGCAGATTCTAGTGGACGTTCTGCGCTCGGACGGACGTCCAAACCAGCCGCCGACCTTACCCTCGGGTCGACAGATTCCAGTCATTGCATGCAACATGGACCTACAGTTCCAACACAGCGCCCCAATGCCAAGGTAACAACTCCAATATCGTCATTTGTTATTCTAAATCGTGTAGCTATTGATAACGATTGACATCTGATTTGCCTACGTATAGACGAAATTGGAATAAACTAGGGCTTGTACAGTTTTTTTTAGTTTTTTAAAGTTTTTTATGTTTACTGTGTGTGACTGCCTTGTGTGTGTTTTGTGCTCCTTGTGCCTAATGCACATAGGCCTCAGTGACAAATTGGTTGATTTAAATGTTAAATCGCGGTCACCCACGTGCTGCGCTATCTCTGCCGTTATGTTTGGAGTGGTGCATGGCCATTAGCCAAACAAGCGACAATTTAAGCCAAGATATAGGCACACACTGCACACACTGCCACCGTAAGTCTACGTCTAGATGACATTCGAATAAGTGTGCGTTAAATCGCTAAAGCGTTTAAGTCCATTTAACGCTTACTTTTTTCAACAGCAAAAAATTGCAATGTGCAAAATAAGTAAAATATTGTGTATACTCAATGTTAACTGTAATAAAGCCAGTACTGGCATGTACAGTTGCCTAATCCTCTGTCATTTATGTTGTCACCAGATACGGTCACGGCGCATTCTTGGTGTGTCTGGAAGCACTTTTCAAGGTTAGCAACTTAACATAATTTCTATTAGGCCTACTGTAACGTTCTGCAAAACCTTCTGATTTGTCCATTATGAATCCTGCTTCCAAATCTAAAATCTCTTTTCTGCTTTGTTTCACGCAGGAGACATAAATGTTTATAAGCTATTCATTAGTTTTGCAACACAGATTATGTCAAAACGTGTCTTTGAATTTTTCGTTTTCGAACGATGGGCCTACTAGGCTAGTGTCAGTGAATTCTATGCTAAGAGGAAAGTGCAGTGAGAAATTGCTGTCATGTCGTATTGCGTGACTGTAGAAAGTAACCGGTCGCGAGCTGCAGTACACGGCACTCATCGGCAAACCAAGTGAAATCACTTACCGCTATGCCGAGCACGTTCTGACGTCGCAATCGCACAAACTCGGCTTTGACGCGCCCATCAGAACCATGTACTTAATCGGGTAGGCAGCTGCTTCTATACGCTGATAATAATGCTAGTTCTCGGCTCCTTTAGATTTCGTAGGTCTAACTTTCGTAGGGCTTTTAGAGCTTTTTTGGCATTTTTGGTTCGTTTGGCTGCAGTAGGTCTAGTCAATTGTTGTTTGTGTAGGCCTACGTTTAAGCCTACATATTCTGTATCCTGTTACCTGTGAATGTCATGCACGACATTACTCGCAAGAGGATATGTGCATTATTGGAAAAGAAGAATTGTAAACCTAGAGTTATAGGAACATGCCAAATTCTACATGTTTGCTAGTGATGGTCACAATTTTGGTGCATATTTTAATTATTTTTTTTATGTATGTAGGCCTATTATTTGATATTATTTATGTTTGCATAGGCTACGTTCAAAACTGCAAGACAGTCGACTGAGAAATAAAGCAGAAGATATAACCATGTTTTTCTAAATCCAAACCTACTTGGGCTTTATCCTTTCTCCTGTCTTTCATAGAAGCCTAAACTCACTGAGATGAAGAAGCCAGCTACATCACTGTAGCGAAAGACTGCTTACGTTACGATCATAGATGTTAAAAACATTGATTTGCAAAACATGCATAAAAACATTAAACTGCAGAATGCAGATGTGTCCAATCGCTACTTTTTCGCCATTATACATGCAAAAAATATCTAACTCAGATAATTAAAAACAAAAACCTACCATTTGTAAAGACTAAAAACCGGAATGTACTGAGTGTGCCGATCAAAAACAGCTGAACGAAATTTGCTCATGAGACATAAATCATATTTGTAATTTTGTACGTCTATGTTT